>OGSU01000025.1_pt1 | contig 143906 bp, 136 predicted proteins | sample 1573911 | NCBI WGS metagenome assembly OGSU01 (sample SAMN03295839, study PRJEB24534) | human gut metagenome | isolation source: fecal sample 7 from infant 5 | host: Homo sapiens | place: USA: Pittsburgh, PA | collected 2014-07 | reverse complement strand
TCTGGCGTCGAAACCATTTATGCCTCACTTTGATATAAATTATATCATATCTAAATAGGGAAAGGAATCAAAGGATTTCTTTCCCTATTTTCAATTACAAATGTTTATGGTGTATACGATAGTGACTTATATCATCGACAAGATATACTATCAATTGATATACTGATAATATATTACTACTGGGCTGACGGATTCGTAGAATTGACTACATGCACAGTAGCGCACATCGTGTGATAGCCGACCGTCTGGGCAAGCTTTTGTTCAGGCGGTCTTTTTTTATTTCCTTGTAGCAAATAATACTGTACAAAGTTTAAATCATCTCACCTATATGAAAGGAGTTTTCTTATGAGAAATCGCTGGCTTATTGCTCTAGCAGCCATTGGTCTGCATATATCCATCGGTAGTGTGTATGCATGGAGCGTGCTTACACGACCTATCATGGCAGATATGGGCTTTACTATGTCACAAACAACATGGACCTTCTCCTTAGCTATTCTGATGCTTGGATTATCTGCAGGCTTTTTAGGATCTTTTGCAGAAAAAATAGGTCCTAAGAAAAGCGGACTTCTTTCAATGTTATTTTGGGTGGCAGGCCTATTAGGTACAGCCTATGCACTTAGCATACATAATCTCACCTTACTCTATCTTTTCTATGGTATCATCGGTGGTATCGGACTAGGTATTGGTTATATAACACCAGTTTCTACGCTCGTAAAATACTTTCCAAATCGCCCAGGATTTGCCACAGGATTAGCCATTATGGGTTTTGGATTTGCTTCACTCATTGCAGGCCCGCTTATGCAATTCCTCGTAGCTCAAGTTGGATTAGTAAATAACTTCATTATCCTCGGCGTAATCTATCTAGTGGTTATGGGCGCCTCTTCTCTCTATTTGAAAGCACCTCAACCAAAACAACCACCTCGAACTCCGAAAGATAAATCCACTATGTACGTTCATAATCATGGCATGCTAGCCAACGATGCTATGAAAACTTGGCAATTTGGTGCCCTTTGGTGGATTTTCTTTATTAATATTACCTGTGGTATAGGTCTTCTATCCTTAGCGTCCCCTATGGCACAAGAAACCATTGGTATGACACCTGCAGCAGCTGCATCACTAGTTGGTATCATCGGTATCTTCAATGGTGGAGGTCGCATTGCGTGGTCTACTATCTCCGACTACTTTGGCCGTGCACAAACTTACATACTATTCTTTATTATACAAATCATCGCATTCTACGTACTTGCCGAAACCAATAATGCTCTAACATTCCAAGTTTTAATTCTTCTCATTATCACCTGCTATGGCGGCGGATTCGCCTGTATGCCAGCATATCTTGCAGACCTTTATGGCATACGCCAACTCTCCACTATTCATGGCCGCATTCTAACCGCTTGGGGATTAGCTGGTATAGTTGGTCCTATGCTCGTGTCATACTTTCACGAAGCAGGATATGGCTATACTACAGCATTAGTATGCTTTGCTCTTCTATTTATATTAAATACAATTATTGCTATAATCTTAAAAATATACGGCAAACGAGGTCTGCATAAAAGATACTGTTAAATCACCAGAACTAATTACAAAACGAAAAAGGTTCCTATTGGTCACCTAGGTGACTATTAGGAACCTCTAATCCATTTACTTTTATTATTCATAATATTATATTGAACTTGAGGCCTCTAAATGGGTCCAGCCTTTGCTAATCTTCTAGAGATTGGCGGTGATCAATATGAGTACATTCAAAGTGTTATCGTTGATGATTTCCTTTGGCATACTTGTAGCGACCATTATCATGGCAGCAAAGTGATTGACCTCTAGCTGAAAGCTAGCTTTCTAATCGTGGTATGAAAAAAGGCCCGACATAGAAGTCAGACCGTTTCTTCAAATTTTCTTATTAGAAGCGAAGTCTGGCGTCGAAACCATTTATGCCTCACTTTGATATAAATTATATCATATCTAAACAGGGAAAGGAATCGAAGGATTCCTTTCCCTGTTTTACTTATAAAAAATAAGGATTAGATAAACCAAACATCCTCTTGATACATATTACCAGTATCAGATAATGTTGCATCTGTAATTAATTTTCGTAACTGCGCCTTAGTATATGTACTATTATCTAAGGGATATTGGATTGAATTTTGGTACTTAAAACTGTCATCATAAGTAATAAACATCAATATACCCTGTCGATTATCTAATTCAAGATCTAGTAATAAACCTGGCATACCATCATTCCAAACAAAGGAATGGCTACCTTTGGTAATCTTTGGGGATCCAGGAAAACCAAAGAACTCAGCAGTCTTATTATCTATTTTATGTAACAGATCAATTTCGTCAAATGAACTAAATATACCCTTTTCCAAATTATTTGCAGGGTCAATCAAAATTTGTTGCCTTATATCTTTATCAACTGTGAAAGTTACACCATCTATTTTAACATTAAGGTTATTTTCTTTAACGGCTGTTTTAGGAACTCTAAAAGAATATTTCTTATAGTTTTCTACTCGGCTATAGTCATCTAAATCTCGAAGAGAATGAATTGAAGGCAATACATAATTAGCCATTATTTTATTAATATCATTTGATGTGACACTCTCTGTTACACGAGGATACAGAATAACATTATATGCTTGCTTAGGATGCTTACTCAACTCAAAATTTAAAGCAATAATATCCATATCTACAGCACCAGTAAGAGTTATTTTTCTCCAGTAACTTTTACTAAGACCATCATATTTAAAAACCATATCTGTTTTATCAGGAGAATATGGCATTTTATTTTCAATAATAGCAGTAACAATCATTGGGGACTGAAATAAATAACCAGCCGTTGCATCCGTAAAATCACTTAATGCCTCTTTTTGTACTGCACTAAATGGTAATGTTACTCATAGGCCACCCTTATTATTATGTAAATTCACTACTGTGTTACCATCAAACTTACGGCGTTCAATAGTATAAATCTCATTCTTTAAGGCTTCTACTGCATCGTCATCTACAACAACACCAAACTCTTGATTAAAACGCTCTTTAGAATAAGCGGAAAATGAATCTGCCTTCTTTTTTAATCTCTCATCATATGTAGACTCAATTTTATCAGTCGTATATACCGCCTGTACATATACATCACGCGAAATACTCGGATCTGCACCAGGAATATTCACATCAACAGCATAACTTGAAACACTAACAGCGCTTAATATTACAGCACTTAGTAATAATCGTTTTAACATATACATCTCTCCATAAAATAGTAATATTAACTGTATTGTAACATAATAAGAAAATATCGATAAAAATAATTACAAAACGAAAGAGGTTCCTATTGGTCACCTAGGTGACTATTAGGAACCTCTAATCTATTTACTTTTATAATTGACAGCACTATATTGAACTTGAGGACTCTAAATGGGTCCAGCCTTTGCTAATCTTCTAGAGATTGGCGGTGATCAATATGAGTACATTCAAAGTGTTATCGTTGATGATTTCCTTTGGCATACTTGTAGCGACCATTATCATGGCAGCAAAGTGATTGACCTCTAGCTGAAAGCTAGCTTTCTAATCGTGGTATGAAAAAAGGCCCGACATAGAAGTCAGACCGTTTCTTCAACATTAAATTCTAGAAGCGAAGTCTGGCGACCAAACCATTTATGCCTCACTTTGATATAAATTATATCATATTTAAACAGGGAAAGAAATCTAAGGATTTCTTTTCCTGTTTTATTGTTATAACCTTTAATATATTCGTCATTTATAAGTATCGTCTTCAGCTAATATTTTTTATATATCCTCTAAAGTATAAACAGGTAAATATCTTTGAGCGAATGCTAGATTTTTATTAAGTTCTGCCCATTTAGTAGCATCACCAATAACATATACATATTCTTTTGCTCTTGTAAAAGCTACATTTACATTATTTGCATTAACCCATTTAATTGCGCCATTAGCAGAACCATCACTTTGACAGCCCAACATATAAATCACAACTTTAGCCTCTTTACCTTGGAAGGTATGAACAGTCCCGATATTATCCTCAAGCCAATCTTTCTTATTGTCTTCCTTTGTCCAATTCACAATATTATCACTGAGAGATTCCATATACTTCTTAAAGCCATATGCAACAGTTCTAAACGGTGTAATGATAAATATATCTTTAAATTTCGTATTTCTTGCTCGTAACTTTTGAATTAATTCAAAAGCAATTTGACCTTGTATTTGTATATATCTATCTTTACCAGTGCTTGAACCAATATCACTTGCATCATATGTTATCCAGCAGCTCTCTTTGTATGGCTCAATAGGATCTTTGGGATTTATGGTCTTATTAATCATAAATCCACCATAAGATAACTCATTAGCCACTGTAAACATTGGATCTTTACAACGTCTGTGAATAACAAGTGGACAACCGACCCAAGATTCAGAGCCATCAAGATTTTTGATGATGCCTGCAAATGGATTTTGTGCATCAGCTAAGCTTTGTACAGATAGCTCTTTACTCCGATATTTACCAATACCTTCGCCACCAATTCTTTCTACAAACAAGTCCTGCACAGTTTGTACTGGTTCAATCTGTTTTGGATCACCAACTACTATTGCCTTTTGTGCGCGGAACAATGCCCCTACAAGCATATGAGGTGAGGCTTGTCCTGCTTCATCAATAATGATGGTGCCTAACGAGCTTTCAGTTTTACAGTTAACCAAGAACCTCTCCACAGCAGCAAAAGTAGAAGAAATAACAGGCACGGCAATCATCAAGGAATTAAGTAATGCAGGAAAAATCATATCAAGATCAAAGTTTTTCTGTAGATTTTTCTTTTCATTTAATGGACCCCAATACTGACTAAGTAATTTCAGATTGTTTCTAAAAGCATCACTCATAACGACAGCCTTTTGTACTTGTAAAGCATCATACAATAAGCGTTCTCTACTTTCATTTAAATAGTTACACACATATAAGAACGCCGTGTGTGCCTCTGCGCGGTCCTCATCAGATGACATTAACTTTGATGCTATATCATCAAAGCAATGTATCGTATCTTTACCACTAGATTTTAATGTACCTAAAATCTCTTGCTGTGTTTTCTCTACACCTTGAACAGTAGCATCAATATTTTTAATATCAGATAATAGGCCATCTTTCGTATTAATTATAGATTCACGCTCTTTAACCAACTGATGTAATGCGGTCAATTGAACTTTAACAGTTTGAAGCTTTGTAGTCTCCTCTTCAATTACCGATAACAATGTAGGGTTACCCATAGCTTTTAAAATAGACCAATTAGTAGCGTGCCACAGCTTATCAAAAATAGATCGTTGATTGTTATACTCTATTAATTTAGTTTCAATACTATTTTTATGCTCAATCAACTTCAATAAATCATCGTCTAAGGTATCATATTCACTTAATTCTTTATCGATTCTATGAATTTCCTCTTGTAATTCATCAATTTTAAATTTTAGCTCCTGAACTAATTTGATATTATCTTCATATGTTGTTACATAACTAAATAATGCTTTTACAAGGTTATATTGTTCCTGAAACTGTTTTTTAGCACTTTCAAAAGCATCTTGAACATTAGGTATACGCATAATAAAGGACATATCTGAAGATAATACATTTAATACAGACATAAAGTTAGTAATGTTAGCTTTCTTACCAAGTCTAGCAGAAATTAATCCCCATTGTTCATTACTCTCTGCCAAACGATCAGCTAAAAACGTAAAATATACCTCACTCGATTTAACATATTCATAATTCTTATCCTCAGCAAAGTAAGATAAATCAACCTGTTGGTCTGAGAACTCGGGATTAAATAGGGTCGACCCATTAGTTTCCGCTTTTACAGAGGAAATATTGGGTAATTCTAATGTAATATTTTCAACAGCCTTGTTGTTTGATGAAAGCACCAACATACCATATATGGCAATATCACTAGGGATAGTATAGTAAAAGGATTTACCATCTCGGCCCACAACCTTTTCGAATATATCGTTTACGTGATTGCTTTCACAAAACTTAGCAGCACGTTCAACAATATTACTAGCAATAATATCCTTTAATAATGTGGTTTTGCCTGTACCAGGAGGTCCATTAACAGAAAAGATATCTTTAGGGTTCTCCTTAGCAATATTAACAGCAATTTGCTGCATAAAAGATAAGTTAAACTTTGAAGGCCATCTACCAAATGGTAAAACCTTAGAATTATACCATTTGCGCATCTGATGCGTATCTTTTAACAAATCATAATGCTCCATATCCTGATTAAGACTATTGATATAAGACAATACCTTATCATTATCCTTTAATGTATCAACGTGTTGTAATACCATCTGTAAATCATCAAGGAAAAAACTAGACTTTAAATCATTAATAGGTATTATCTCAGCTTTAACTAGCTGAATCTCTTCACTCTTAAAACCACAGTAGCCATAGATATCACCAGAACGGAACATAGTAACACCCATAGGCTTCAATATATTCTCTTGTAGATACGCATTAATCTCACGTGCAGCCTTATCAAGGGATACCTTTTCCTCAGGGAGATTAAAACCTTTCTCGATGTCTTTAACAACCTCATCCCAGCCATCGAGTTTAATATCTTTAAACTCTACATCTGGCTGAAACATCATCTGATAAATCACCCATATAAATGGAGCAATTTGTAGACTACCCTCTTTATAGAATCCATCTACATCAGTAATAAATGATGCACTATACACATTTCCTAAATATGGTTTTTCAGGGTATTCAATACCTAATTTCTCAATGAAAGCTTCTAATACTTCAGTACCTTTGACTACCCCCAAAAGAACAGCATACTCATCATCTAACACATAGTTCTTTTTATCCTTAAAACTTTTAATCTCATCAATAATAGAATAATTATAAGAATAATTTGGTAACGGTACTACATACATAGAAACATGTGAATTTTTCCAAAAAGGATTAATTACTGACTGTTGATAAATAATAGTTCTATCATTTTCAGTATTGAATACAAGATCTTTAATATACTTCTTAGGAATTGCTTTATACTTAGGGACCTCTTTCGGTTGCAAACACTCAAGTGAATACCAATAATTTATAATTTGCTTTGCAGTATCTCTCATCTATATCTACCCTCTCATTAGACTAATGAAGGTATTATACAGGAAAATAAAATAAATATTATGAAGAAATATTATGCTTCTAAATTTGATAATATTTGATTCCACTCATTTGATAGTTCTGAATTTTTTTTATTAAATATTTTACTACATAATCTTATCTTGTAATAAGATTTTATAGATTCATACTCAACAGAATACCATTGAATCCAAGATAAATTTCTTTCATTGCACTTCTCTGCAATAAAATAGTTATATGCTTGATTATATAAGTCTTCAAGCCTAGAGTAATAAAAATATAGATTAATACCATCTTCTATGTAACTTATAGAAACAATTGTTTGAGTAATAAGTAAATAAAAATTATTATCTAAAATATAACGGGATAATAATACTAATAAAAATATTGATAATATTAATCTTATGAATGCATAAAATAACATATATCTAGCAATACGATACGAAAAATAATTACTCTCAAATATATTTATGCCATATCTATAAATTGACGGCTTAAAAGAATTGTTATAATAATCAACAGTTTCTTCTTTTTGAATATTTAGATTAAATCCATCTTTAATTGTAGATTTTCGACGAGAGGCTTCTGCATTAAACCACGAAAAATTATTATCAATTATTTTTATAGATATTAATATAATCGATATTCCAATTTGAAAAAAAATATATATAGGCGAATCAATCAAACCAAAATAACTTCCGATAACGATCTGTAAACTAAGAATCCAGAATAAAATATTATATATTCGAATTACTTTATTGGAAATTGAGTATTTATTTGCTACCTCATCTTTTTTACTCATATATTCACACTCCTAATATTTCTTTTTTTAATAAAAGATTTGTTTCAATCTATTCAATGCCTCATCCTGCCTTCCACGATCCTCTAATAGTCGAATTTTCTTAAAATCATCCAAAATCATAGTTCTACGATTATCATATATCGATACTGAATTAATTGAATTTAATGCTACTATTATTAAATCAAAATAAGACATATCATTTAATTGCGTCACCAAAAACCTAACAGTAGTATGTTCTAATTGATATGATGGAACTTTATAAGAGAACTTTTTAATATTAAGATACTTTAATAATCGTATTACAGGTAATAGTTTATAGTTATTATTTTTATTAGCCATTCGTAATAAAGTGTCAAATTTCTTTATATCTGTATTTAACCACTCATTATTTTTTCCTGGAATATTATACATATCCGCAAAATACTGACTCCATCCGAAAACATTCCCACTAGGAACTAATTCAAACTTAATATGATTTAATTCAATAACTACAGTGGGTAAAGATTGCCTTACAATTGAATTCTTATAATAATATTCTGCAAAAGCTTTTAGTTGGTTTAAATAAGTCTGCGGCTTTCCATCTATATTATTGAAAACTACCATAATATCAATATCAGAACTTTGATCAATAATTCTTGGTAATACCGTTTTTCTAGAGTACGAACCAAAAACTTTAACATCCTTAATTTTACTGCCAAAATATATTTGAAGCCTTGATTTAATATATTTAATTGAGTTATCTATATGTTCTTTTTCATTATCCTTTAAAACTAATCGAGATGAAAACTCTTTAAGATATGTATTACAATTCATATGTATCCCCTTTCAATGATAATTAATAGTACTTGGGAACAGCGTAAGTTAGGGGAATGTATGAACTCCTTTGCATATGGTTTGAATGCAGCGGCTAAAGAATATGATGGTATGCATAAATATATACGAATTACAGATATAGATGACGAAACTCATAATTTTATTCAAAGCAATTTAACATCTCCAGACATAGATTTTAATATGGATGTTTCTGATTATAAATTAAATGTCGGTGATATTGTATTTGCTAGAACTGGTGCAAGCGTTGGGAAAACATATTTATATAATCCAAACGATGGTGATTTATATTATGCTGGTTTTTTGATTAGAGGAAAAGTAAAAGAAGATTGCGATGCTGGTTTTATTTATCAGAATACTTTAACTAAAGATTATGATTCATTTATCAAAATAACATCGCAACGATCAGGTCAACCAGGCGTAAATTCAAAAGAATATGCAACATTTAGGTTAAATATTCCTTGTAAGGATGAGCAGGAGCAAATTTCTAAGGTATTAAATAGCTTAGATGAACTTTTTACCCTTCATCAGTAAAAGCCATTTCTATAAAATAAATCTCATGCTAATCCAGCCATAGACCGCATCACTAGATCAATGTCTTTATTTTCCATTTCTTGAATTATATGGATATATGTTTTTTGTGTCGTCGTCATGCTTGCATGTCCAAGTCTTCTTGCGACACTTGCAATCGATACACCTGCAAAAAGTAATAACGAAGCATGTGTATGTCGTAATCCATGAATTGATATGACTGGTATGCCTAACTTTTTACAATATCTTTCTAATACACCATTAATTGTTGAATTAAATACACGTCCCTTCACGAATATCGGCTTATCTTCAGGTAAGCCTTTAATTATTTCAGAAAACTTTATAATAGTTTGCCAATCAAGCTGTATTTTTCTCACTGATGATTTATTCTTCGTTGGTAAGAACCCGCCATCACCTTTATAGTCCCACGTCTTATCTACTATCAATGATTGATGTGGAAAATCAAAATCCTTTGGAGTTAAAGCTAAAGCTTCTGAAAATCTCATTCCAGTTTTTGCTATTATTAATATTAACCAATCCCAGTTAATTTCTGATGTTAATTTTAAATTAACTAATAATGTATGTAATTCAAACTGATTTAAATATTTGATTTTCTTTATTCTTGGTACACGCCCTTTTATAATAGCTTTTCGTGTTGGATCCCTATCAATAAATCCTTCATCTACTGCGTCCAATATAGCTGCTTTTATTTGATGATGAAAGTCCATCGTTGTTTGTCGTTCATGAAACTCGGCATAATCATTTAATAATTGTTGATACGAAATTCTATTTAATTGTGAAAGCCTAAGTTCCGGAACTAATTTTTTTAACCATAATAGAGTTATCTCATATTTTCGCATTGTTACATTACGAATAGCCCCCTCTTTATAAATTCGTATCCACTTTTCGTAATAAATATAAAATAGTTCGGATTTTTCCTCTATTGTTAACATAGTTCTACCCACCATTTACGCTGTTCCCACATAGAAATGGCTCTTACCGATGAAGGGTAATAAATTTATCGAGAGTATTTAATAATGTCCCAATTTGTTTTTGTTCAGCTAGGGTAGGTACTAAAATTGTTTCTTTTAAAAAATCTTTAGCAACTAAGTTTGTCATCATTGTAGTTTTTTTTGTGCATCTTGATAGAACCTTTCCCATTATTGGTTCATAGTTAATATAATATTTCCAAAAATAAATATCATATTTAACAATTGGTCTAAATACCTCAAAAACATGAGATATAATTCCATCACCTATAGTGTTTTCCACAAATCTACCATAAGCAAAATCTTTACTCTTATTTCCCTCAAAGGCGATCTCACCATATCGGAATATATTATAAGTCCTTAAATATTCTTCATTAGATACTTTTGCATCAGATTTATAATACATATTCGCTACAGAGATAATTTTATCAAGTGAATATGATAAATCATTCTTTTCAGAGATTTTCTCATATAGATCACTAAACTTACGCTGTTCCCAAGAATCCAAAAATAGGTAGAAAAGTCCTATTTGGTCTTTTCTACCTATTTTCCTTACATTTTGACGCCTAATAGGGCTAATTGTTCGGCTATTTCTTTTTCAAGTTGTGCAATTTCTTGGTTATCTTGCTCAATCATACGATTAATTTCATCAAGATCTAGTTCTTCTTCTTCCTCAAATGTGTCTACATATCGAGGAATATTTAGATTGTAGTCATTTTCTTTGATTTCTTCGATAGATGCAACGTGTGCATATTTATCAACATCTTGTCTATTTCGGTATGTTTCAATAATTTTAGTAATATTTTCTTCGCTTAAATTATTTTGATTTTTACCTTTTTCAAACTCATTGCTAGCATCGATAAATAGTACATCACGTGTCGTGCGATTTTTCTTAAATACAAGAATCGTTGTAGGGATACTTGTGCCATAGAATAAGTTCGCAGGCAAACCAATCACCGTATCAAGGTAATTCTTTTTTATAATAGTTTGGCGAATTTTACCTTCTGCCGCACCACGGAACAAAACTCCATGAGGCAAAACAATTGCCATTGTACCTTCATTATTTAGGTGATATAAGCTATGTAATATGAAAGCATAATCTGCTTTAGAGGCTGGTGCTAATTTACCATATTCACTAAAGCGTGGATCTTTAAGCTTACTTTCATTATTATCCCATTTAGCAGAGTATGGAGGATTCGCAACAACCGCATCAAAGGAACGTGGTCTATCGATACCATCACGGTCAGGACCATCTGGCCAATCGCTTTCAAGAGTATCAGCATTATTTAGTGTCATATTATTATATGTAACACCATGCATCATCAAATTCATTCGAGCCAAGTTATATGTTACTGTATTTAGCTCCTGCCCATAAAAGCTAACCGCACCTTGACGAGATCCATCAGGCAATTCATTACGAACCGTCAATAATAATGATCCAGAACCCATTGTTGGGTCATAGACTGTGAAAGTATCAGTTTGAGATTCTATATTGCCAGTAACAATTTTAGCCAAGATTTGACTAACTTCATGAGGTGTATAGAACTCCCCACCCTTTTTACCAGCATTAGCTGCAAATTTACCAATTAAATACTCATAGATTTCACCAAGTATGTCTTTACCACTTTCATCTTTATACTCGATTTCGTCGATTTTAGTAACAACTGCATTCAAAGTCTTAGTTCTACCTGCTGTCGTTGATCCAAGCCCAGAGTCACCAAGATTGATATAGTTAAAAATATCTCTAAAATCTGCTGCAGCTTCTTTATTAATTTCAGCATTCTTATTAAAGTTTTCAAATAATCGTTGATAATCACTAGGAATAACGGAACCATTATGAATGTTTTCAGTTAAAGAAGCCCATGTATCCTCAGGATTAATAGCATATCCTAATGTACCTGCAATATCAATTAAACAAGCCTCTAAACCTGCGTCTTCAACAAGCTCCTTATATGCCTCATTAACAGATTTTCCATCTGAAATATCAACCAAGTCATTATTAACTAAGTACTCTTCTTGATGGATGGAAAGATATTTATAGAATAAAAATGGAAGAATGTAATCTTTAAAAGAACTTGCATCCATTGTGCCACGCAAATCGTTGGCAATAGCCCACAATTGGCTTGAAATATTCTGTGCTTTTGATTCTGCCATACAAAATCTCCTTTATTTATACAAATATCTGTTGAAGTAATGCTTTTTTCTGTAATTGTAAGTGATCTAACTTACGCTGATGAAGGGTAATAATACTATCTATTTTTGATAATACATTGGAAATCAGGTTTTGTTCTTGGCCCGAGCTAGGTATCGATATACTTTGTTCAATTAATTCAGTTTTTGTAATCCCCTTTATTGATGTTCCTTGAAGTACTTTGGCATTTTCTTGCATTAATCGATATAGTTGATATGCAAGAAATTTAATATCATTTCCATCAAAATCACTTAAAGACAAAAAATCTTGACTAGTAGTAAAATCTTGATTTATTACTGCAACTTTACCAACACCCACTCTCGTAACTAAAGCAATTGAATCACGAGAGATCAATTTAGCTGCTGAATTTTTTAACGCATTATTGTTAATAAATTTATTTATATTAACATGTACAATATCACCTTCAACTAAATCAGATGACTGTATCCAAGGTATATTACCACTCCAATATTCGGGATTAGCTGTTTTAGGAGTTCCTCCACCAGTTTTTATTTTGGCAATATCATCTAGCTTACGCTGTTCCCAAGTATCAGTAAATCCAGGGAAACGAAGTTCAGGATATCGTTCTCCATTTTTCGGAAAAAGTTTCTGAAGTAACGCTTTTTTCTTTAATTTAAGATTATCTAACTTACGCTGATGAAGGGTAATATACATGTCTAAATCATCAAGTAGATTAGAAATCTTATTTTGCTCATTAATAGCAGGTAACCCCATAGTACCCTTACACAACTTATCATAGTAAAAATATAGTCTAACGCCACCTTCTTGATACTTTCCAATCAAACGATTAAATTGATTTGATTTAAACCAGTGCCATAAGAATTTATCATTGACTATATCTGTTGTCTTAAAAACCTCATACAAAGAACTAACAATAACATTATCAGGCTTATCATAATAACCAATGGATCCAACATTAATTCTAGCAGGATTATAAGCAAAGGAGTTTTGACTAACAATATAATACATGCTTTTATCAGCAGTTTGCATTGTTCCACCATTCTCAAATTGTTCAGCTTGAGGAATAAATCCAAACTCATTAGAAATTGAATAACTTTCATAGGGTTTGTTCTCTTTATTTTTTATACCTGATAAATATGTAATATCTGATAACTTACGCTGTTCCCAATCTTCAGTAAATCCCGGAAACCGTAATTTAGGTACTCTCCGTTTTTCTTTACTCATCATAACCTCGCTTTCCTTTTATCATAACAACACTACCTTTCATTAACATAAGAATCTGCAAATTTATATAGAGCTGCCACAAGTTCATTGCCATATTTAATTTTATTAAGGCTTATAATATCTTTATCTTGTGCTTTTGCTTGATATTCTGCACGTGCATCTTTTTTTAGCTTACTAATTCTACCAGTACTATCTAAATCCTGTTTACCAGCCGTATGTCGAGAGAATAGATCTAATATTTCGTCATTACCGATAACATCAATGATTCCCCATTTTAATCGGAAATCAAAAATATCATCTTTCATAATCATTGTATTTACATCTTCAATGACTTCCAAACTAGTTAACTTCACAGGATATTGGATATCTTTTCCTTCTGGTGGATATGTACCTTTATAAATTGCATCAACAGCATTATTAATTTGTTTTGCATATTGACGATCATCTAAAGCCATTGCAAAATCATTAATTTTTTCTCGATAATCTGCAGCAGCATCCATACGGTTTTCATGAACGGCATTCATTAATGCTTCAATCAATTCAGTAAGGTAATCATAGTTAACACTAATTTGCTTTACATGTATCATACGCAGTTCAATTTGAGCCACTGGTACATCATGATTTTCAGCAATACGTTCTTTCAAGTCGTTATACAGAGATGTGGTTAACATTTCTTCTTGTTCAGGTGTCATTCCAAGCAATGTAACAAGTTCATCTGGATTATCATAATCAAATCCGATGTCTTCTCCATTAACAACATCTGGATCATATTGTTTTAACTTTGACATTCCAGCACTATATGTACGCATAAGATTAAACATTTCTTCTTGCTTAGCTTCACTAGCTGGAACTTCTGTAAAGTTATCCGTCATATCTGCAAGACGATCTACCACTTGTTTTACTTCTTCAAATTGTTCTTTGAAAGGTTTTGCTAAAACACCAGAATCAACTAATGCCTTTGTATCAACTAATGTTTCTTGTACATCAGCAGAGTGCTTGTTAGCATATATACTTAACGCTCGATTCATAAGTTCTTCGTTCTTAGTTGGCCATCTATAATTGACTATACGGCCCCACGGCTTGCCTTGATTATCGGCAATACGATTTGTTCGAGAATAAGCCTGAATTAGCATTGCATCCTTCAATGTACGGTCTACATAAAGTGTATTTAATTGCGGTGCATCAAAACCAGTCAATAGTTGATCCACTACGATAACAATATCTAAATATTGCCCATCTTGTGCTGTACGATTTAAACGTGTTGTTAAGTCTTGAGTGTAACCTGATACATCATCTAGTCCAAAGCTCGTGCCAAACATTTTATTGTAATGTTTCATAGCACGTAATAGACCATCATTTGTAGTTAATTGGTTATCACTATTATTGGTACTCATACTGAAAGTAATACCCACTTTTAACGTTGGTAACCCTTGCTCTTGGCGTTCATGATTCACTCGTTCAAATTCTTCAAAGTACATTAATGCCATAGGTGTACTAGGTCTATTACCACCTACATGTGTAGTAAGCATTGCGTTATAAGCACCATCATTAGAGCGATTTCTCCAATTTTTAAAGATATCTTCTACAACCAATTTTACGTGATCTTGATTATTATCATAGAAACTAGGCTCTATCATATCGTCCATATCATTATCAGTAAGATTAGCAATCTTTCGTTCAATATCGAGGTCATTCCAATCAGGGTATTTATCTTTATAGAACTTTGGTAGGTATTCAAGTTTCATTTTGTCTTCCGCAATAGTGGTTTCAAAATCCACTTTAAAACCTAATACATTTTTATCTGCAATGGCTTCACGAATAGTATACGCATGTAATAACTTACCAAATACCTCATGAGTCTTAGTACCTTTTTTACCAACCACCTTATCAAACATAGGTGTTCCTGTATAGCCAACCCAAGCAGCACCTTTAAATACTTTTTGTAAGTCCTCAAAGCTTTCACCACCGGTAGACCTATGTGCCTCATCGACAATAAACACAAAGTTCTTATTAGGTACCACAAAGTCTTTACGATTAATGAGAGTATTTAGTTTTTGTACAGAGGTAACAATGATGCCATACCCTTTTTCATTTAATTTTTTCTTTAACGCTGAAGTATTCTCTGTTCCACCAACGGTATCAAATTGTTTACCATCAATATCAATAGAACCTTCAGGGTCATATGCCTTATAATTTGCTTCAGTTTGTTTTGTTAATGCGATACGGTCAACGACGAATACAACCTTATCTACATTTGGCATGCGACTTGCCAGCCATGCAGTTTTGAAACTAGTAATCGTTTTACCGGATCCTGTTGTATGCCAAACATAACCTAATTTATTAATTGGTAAATCGAAATCAGCGCGTTTTAATTCATTTAAAACTGCTTTTGTTGCATATACCTGATAAGGACGCATAACCTTAAGCATTTGTTTATTCTTAGTACCGTCAAGAATAGTAAACAATGTAGACATTTGATGTGCCATCGGTATGCTAAGAAACATATCTGCAAAGGTAGTCCAGTTGCGAACCACCTTATTATCATTAGGATTTTGCCATTCAAAAGCAAAATCTTTATTAAATAGCTCGGACGTAGTATTCGCCATATATTTAATTCGATTTGGCGTCATTGCGACTAGAATTTGAACTGTTGAGAAAATATCACTATACTGTTTTTCCTGAATATATTGATGCATTTGATTTAATGCCTCATCTACAGAATGTTTTACAGATTTTTCCTCAATTTGGATAATTGGCAAGCCATTTATGAGTAGTGTTGTATCAAAACGACGTTCTGGGCGACCTGCAATTTGTGGTTCTCTCTTAACTTGGCTAACCACTTGGTAAACAGTATTACCTGCCCCAATTTGTTTTTGATCAAATACTGTTAAAAATACATGGCGGCCATCATCTAGGTCTACCTCTACTTGGGATACACCATTGATACCATATAGGAACTGTCCTGCTTGATATGGAGTGTATAGTTCATTAATTACCTTTTGAACTTGTTTAAATTCCGTATCACTTAATGGTTGTGTCAATTGATTTTGATTCAATTGATATAAAATCTTACGGAAATTCTCCCAAAGAGCCTCTGTTGTTTTTATGGTTGGCTCATATTTCCAAAGTTTACTTTTATAAACCTTCATATTACCATAAGCATCTGTTGTATCACCTATTTGATTAGAATTAGCTGCATTAGTCACAATCCCAGTTGATAATTGCTCAATTAATTTATTTTCAAATTCTAGCTCTGTCATATTAGTTTACTCCCTGTAACATAATAATTGCTTTACGATATGTGTTATCTGCCACACGCTGTTTTAATGCTCTTAGTCGTAATTGTTTAAAATAAATATCCCCCATAATACGTTGTGTTTCAATTGATGGTAGTCTTGGTAACTGTATTTCTTTTAATAAGCTAAGACTATATCGTACAACTTGACTTCCCTGTAAGTTTTGTTTGAACTGCTTTTTAATTTTAGGATTCTCATTAATCAAATAAGCCATAAACTTTTTATCTATTGATGTATTTAAAGGCTCCATCCGAACATAGTTTTGAGTAAAAAGATATCCCTCATGATCCTTAGTAACAAGTGTAGCCATGCCAGATATTGTACTAAATATTAAATCTCCTACTTTAAGAGTAGATCCTTTATACTCTGTACGAATCTGCTTTCTATCACTCATATCTCCAGGTACACCAGATAAATCCTCATATAATTCATTTTGTCCATACAATGTATACAACACTGCATTATTACTAGTACTTTCCTCTAGTCGATACTGTGATACCCCTGTATTACTATGAAATATATCTTTAATATACACTAGATCACCTCTTTCTTAAAGATAGTTTTCATTTTATTTTTATTTTTGCATGTAAAAAAATTACACTATAATACTTTTGATTAAAGTATACAGTGTAATTCATATAAAAGCAACTATATTTTTGTAATTTTTTAAAATGCAAATTCTATTTTGTCATTTGTTGATATTGATTAAATTCAGCCTTAGCCACATTAATTATTTTTCTATATAAATCCTGGTTAACTTGCATATCTGTATAGCGAATAAACTCACCAGTTTTATCAAATGGTTTCGATTTCGCAGCAAATGGATTAACATGAGAAGCCACGCCAGCTTCCCGCCCAATGATTACTGCATCATGATATGGATTTACATAAAATAGATAATAAGTACCCAAATGGCTTCCACCAGATGCACAATAAGCCACAGGAACTAGTCCATAATCCTTAAATGTACGCATAGAATATGCTGCTACTTCAGATACAACACCATCATTTATAGACATATCTGCAACAATCCAACCATTGTAAGGACCGTAGCCCTCACCTTTACCAACTAACTCAGATGTTCTTGCCTGACAACTAAAAGCAATTGTGCTAATAGCTAGTAATGCTAATAATAACTTTTTCATTTAATCATTTCCCTCCTGAATTCTCTCAAATACTATATATAGAATATCATATTTCGTTTGACTTATAGTAGTATAATATAAGTATAAAAACTAGGAGGTGATTACTATGAAATTTACTAAACGTATACTCATCATGACTACCCTAGCCGTGACTGCTGTAGTGTCCACAGGATTTGCTTACGATTATGTATGCAATAATTCTCAGTACAATTGCAATACTAGCACGCAATACAACTGCAATAACAATGCTAACTATGCACCATGTAACAATAACAACCAAAACTATTGCGGTCCAAATTCTAATACTAGAGGATGCGGCGGATATAGAAGATAATATGGTAAATACGATAAAGGCCTATAGTACTAAACATGTACTATAGGCTTTTGTCATATACTTTCAAAAGATAAGAAAAATATTAAAATAGTAACTGTTAACATATTTGACTACTTATGCCCCACCAACCGATAGCTCATATCCACCAGCATTTTAAATTTCTCTATATCTTCATAGCCTTCAATATCCACCGAGATCCAGTGTTGTTTATTCATATGATACGCAGGGTAAATTCCACTTTCACGAATTAGGGTAGGAATTAAATCAGGTTCACATTTTAGGTTAACCACATCTATAGGTTCATTTGTATCTAAACCTACTTTATGCCCTGTAATAGTAAATATACCAGCAAACCATTTTTGATTATCTCTACGTCGGATTACTACATAGTCAGGATATTTTTCCCATGGATAATCGATATCACAGATGTATTCTTGTTGTAGATATTTAATGAGGTCATTACGTTTCATAATTATTTACTGCTTTTTGGGAAATAAAGTCATATCAAATACACCTTTTGGTATAGCTGACATACCTGCTAAACTTTTTGAATATTTATCTTTATCATTTGCATTATCTACATACTGGACCACATCACGCAAGTCTTTTGACGGTACTTTATAATCTAAATCCGCCATGATAAAGTGCGTATACAAGTACTTATCATCATATAAGGATTGAATGTACATTCTAGATGTGGATCGTTCTACTTCCATATAAATAGCTGGGGTAGCATCATTCCAAACGGTTGCATATTGAATAGGTCTATACTCAGAGTAAGGCTTATACATAGCAAAGTATTGTATCAATTTAGCATTTATTGTATGTGGTTTAGCTAATTCTTCTGGCTGTAATTCTCGTACCATAATGCCTTCACGATAGCTTTTACCATCATAAATATAAATAGCATCATTATCAGGACCGTTATACGTTAAATCGCTAGATTTCAACGTTTGGAATGTAAATCCATTAATTGTGATAGGTTTAGTTTTTGAAAGTAATTGCTTAGCTGGCTCAATAGACGGCAACACATAATTAACCAAAGGAGACATGAGCTGTTTATATACATACTCTTGACCATGTGTTTTCAACAGCTCCACTTCTTTCTTTTTAGTCAAATCAAAAGCAATCCGATACGATACCGAAGGTTCTGTCTTAACTTTAAAATTAATAGCCCCCTCTAATGAACCCGTTTTTGTGGGGCTAATCTCCCATGTTGCATTTTTAATAGTCGGATAGGAAAATGAATTACCTGTTGATGTGCTTTGATTTTCTTTGTGAATGTTATAATTTAGATTTCCATCAATCAAAAGAAAGTTTCCGTGCTTAATCTCTGTAGTTAATGGATCCCCCTTAATGGTTTTACCAAACTGAGTCCCCTCAGGAAAAGTAAATTTTAGATTAGCTCCATTATCTTTAAGAATAAAAACAGAAGATGAGAAGTTAACTGAATGATTTAATTCTTGCGTTAAATATACCAATTCATCTATCGTCCATTTTTTAGGCATATTATTTGCATATTTTGCCCTCACCCTATCGCCCACATCGGCTTCCATCTTCTTAGCTGTTGCATCTACCTTCCGATAGTTTTGATACGCATCCTTTGATATTGTAGAATCTGCACCGGGAATATTTACATCAACAGCATAACTAGATACACCAACAGCACTTAATATTACAGCACTTAGTAATAATCGTTTTAACATATACATTTCTCCATAAAATAGTAATATTAACTGTATTGTAACTTGATCTATAAAACAATTTTCTTTAATTTAGTTCTTAACTGGTATCATATTTTCAAAACTTTTGCCATATGCTTCTTTAAAAATATAATTTCCCACTACGTATTTAGGATCACGTAAAGCTACATCAACGTATTGTTCTGCCCTATTATTAGAATTAGCAAAAGCTATACCTTCATAATTAAAGTCTTCTATACTATTCATAGTCAATCTCATACCAGAACCAGCTTGTTTGGCATAAATAAGCAAAGAATAATCTTGTGAATATTGTGGTACACGCAATATGCTAGCTACTGTATATCTTATATCATATCGATAAGTAACTATAACCTTATGAATATATGGATTAAGTCTATAACTATTTTTATTTTCAACCTCATATACAACTGCTTGAACTTTATAAATAGATTGATCTTCTTCAATACTTTTAATAGAACTCTTATCTACAAAATATGTGATAGAATTCTCACCTGTAATAATAGGAATATTATTTTTATTACTCTTTATATCTTGCATCGATATAGCCTGAATTTGTAATGGTAACACTATACAAGACAATAATAAAATGATAAGTATTTTTTTCATTATATTTCCTTCTCTCTTATCTATTTACATAAACTTTTATAATTTATAACTATAAAATATCACATAATGAACTATTTCTTTCATTATATTAAAGCCTGTAATACTCATCTAAGTATTACAGGCTGTTATGCTATTTCAAGTTTATATTAGAACTCGATCTCCCAATATACTATTTTCTAACCATTCATACGGTTAAAGTATTCAATGGCTTTTGGTGAGAATTCAACGAATGTATTCCCATAAGAGTATGGTCCCAATTCATATGGTTGGTATACAAGGCCTATAGCGCCTTTACCTTTCAAGTAGTAGTTGTCAGAAACATATTCTACATTCCAGTTAGGTAGTAGGTCTGCTTTTTTATGACCTTCACTGTAGAAGCGCAAAATACCAGAGTTTATGCCTCGTTCTATTTGTTGTGGATTAGCAATTTTTACATAGTTATATAGCGGAATTCTTTGGCCAGTTATCTTGTTATATACTAGACCTTTGGTATTATACATACCATGTGCACTACCAGCATGATAGTGATAGGTAGTTAACAAAATAGATACTACTTGAGCGTCTTCATAGGTAACTTTATAATTTTGTTTTACTTGATAAGCATGTTGATCGTAATAAACTGATTTTGCATATAAAACATAGTTAGCAATGTCTGTATTAATCGCCTTTTGTGCAAACATATTATTGGTATATACCAATGGATATTTTAATCCCATGTTTACATCAGATTGACTACCTGTAACAACAGTTGCATACGTAGGTACCGCCAACATAACACCTAACATAGAGGTCATACATAGCTTTTTAAAGATTCCCATAATACTGTCTCCTTTTAACAAACACCTTTAAATAGGTTCATTACTGTATTAGTTCTACAAGCTATGATAAAACCCCTCTTTTACTATTTCACTTTTCTGATAATTTATTCATTATATAAAATAGCCAAAACTATCTACTATTTCACACTAAAGTGTTAGGAAGAACTCCACCTAATACAGCAATAAGAAGTCCAAGTACAATCATCCAAATTGATATAAACCTTAAAACAAAGGAAGTATGTGTATAGATTTGTATAGTAAATTGATTATAGGCGATATCACCTTTAATCACCTTATCGCCTACTTTTTTCATAACTGCATCTAGTACAAAGGGATCTTCTGTAACAGACAGTCTATAGGTGCCTGGACCCGCATCAAAGGTATATAATTCCATTCTTGAGTGAGTAATGCCATTAACTCGGGCGCGCATAATAGATAGAAATAAAGGAATTGTCCTTCCCGTTTTTTCATCAACTACATTAAAACCAAATTCGCCAATAGGTGCCTTTGTAAACATTTTTCCACTAAGCCATAGGCCATAAGTACCTGCTCGCTCTAACGTAAAAGTGCCTTCTTTATTTACATAAGGCATTTCATAGAGCATCTTAGCTCTACCAAAGCGAATCGTGTATTTAATACCTAAATAAAACAAACAAAGTCCTAAAGGTATCAACAGATAAAATAACTGTTCCATTACCTACTCCTCCTCTATTCTCCCGCTTTTACACAACACGATATGTATTTTCACTATATCATACTTTCACCATACAAAAAAGGACCCTCCAAAGAGAGTCCTTAGTCTGTATTGTTATGCTATTAAGCGTTTTTAGCTACTTCAACAAGTTTAGCGAATGCTGCTGCATCGTTAACTGCCAAGTCAGCCAACATTTTACGGTTAACTTCAACGCCTGCTTTAGCCAAACCAGCGATGAAACGGCTGTAAGTTGTGCCATTGATGCGAGCCGCTGCGTTGATACGAGCGATCCACAATTGACGGAATTCGCGTTTTTTCGCACGACGGTCACGACGAGCGTAATACAACGCTTTCATTACTGTTTCGTTAGCTTTTTTGAACAAACGGGAACGTGTACCGCGGTAACCTTTAGCTAATTTTAAAATCTTTTTATGACGTGCATGAGCTGTAACGCCCTTTTTCACTCTTGCCATTGTATATTCCTCCTAAATTGCGATGTTATCAATCTAATAGTTAACGATTAAGCGTATGGTAAGCATTTAGCTACGCGTTTGTGGTCAGCTTTTGCAACCAATGTAGCTTTACGTAAATTACGTTTACGAGCTGGAGATTTTTTCTCAAGAATGTGGCTTTTGAAAGCTTTTGCACGCTTGAATTCACCAGTACCAGTTACTGCGAAACGTTTAGCCGCTGCGCGACGAGTTTTAATTTTTGGCATAATTATAATCCTCCCAATACCTTATTTACTTACTAAAATCATGGTCATGTTACGACCTTCTAATTTAGCTGCTTTTTCAATAGACGCTGTTTCTTTGAGTTCTTCAGCGAAACGTGTCAATACTGCCATGCCAAGTTCTGGATGTGAAAGTTCACGACCGCGGAACATGATAGTTACTTTTACTTTGTTACCTTCACCCAAGAATTTGGATGCGTTTTTCATTTTTACGTAAAAGTCATGGTCTTCAATATGTGGACGTAACTTAACTTCTTTTAAAGTTACGATTTTTTGTTTCTTTTTCGCTTCTTTCTCGCGTTTTTGTTGTTCATAACGATATTTACCGTAGTTCATAATACGAGCTACCGGTGGTTTAGCGTTAGGTGCAATTTCCACAAGATCAAGATGCTTTTCTTCAGCCAATGCCAATGCCTCACGGCCAGACATAATGCCGATTTGTTCGTTTTCAGGACCTACGACACGAAGTTCACGAGCACGAATTTCTTCATTAATGCGTGGTGTATCCTTGCTAATAGCGTTCACCTCCAAGAGAATAAAAAAAACGGACGGCAAACACCATCCGAATAGAATTCTCTATATTAACCTCATACTTCATGGTATTAGGTGAGTGGCGGATGGCCTCTGCTTCATAAATTACTTAATTATAATAACAAATAGACTGGTGAAAGTCAACAAAAAATATTGAGCTTTTAACAATGAATTTGTTATTACAACTCTTATAGTATAACAGACATTATAAATTCTGTATATAGGTATACTTACTGACACCGCTCTCTCTGTATGTATACAATATTCTTATAAATTATACAACTAATTCTATAGAAAATACGATACAATAATATTTATAGAATAGTCTAGCTGATATAGTGTACTTTATAGAATAGCGTATATTATAGGATGGTGTACTTTGTAGAATAGTATACTTTATAGGATAGTCTAGTTTATATAGTTTACCTTATTTATTATTATACAGTAATAGGTATTACACAAATTGAAAGGAGTTTTATTATGAGTGCGACAAACAGTTCCCCTCCTCAAAAGGCACGTACAACTGCTCAAAATATTGGTCTTATTCTATCTTTCATCGTTCTAGGTGGCATTTTATTATTACCTACACCTGAAACCTTATCTACTGGTGGCCATCGTATGATTGGTGTCCTTGCCTTTGCTATTATTTTATGGATGACTTCAGCTGTATCCTATCCTGTAAGTGCCACTATGATTACGGCCCTCACCGCCTTATTATTAGGTTTCTCACCAAATCCAGAGGCACCGGCTAAGGCGATGGGTACAGCCAACGCTTTAAAACTTATTATTTCTGGCTATTCCTCCCCTGCCATGATTCTCGTAGGTGCCGCTATGTTTATCTCTGTAGCTATGCGTAAAACAGGACTTGATCGTCGAATTGCCATGATGGTTTTATCTAGTGTAGGCACGAAGGTTAGCCGTATTTATTTAGGTGTTATTATTACAGGTCTTATCCTTGCTTTCTTTGTTCCAAGTGCGACGGCTCGTATTGCTTGCTTGGCACCAATTATTATTGGTATTGTCGAAAACTTAGGTATTGAACGTAAAAGCCGTGTAGCAGCTCTTCTCATGGTAGGTGCCATACAGGCAGATACATTCTGGAACATCATGATTCAAACGGCAGCGGCCCAAAACCTTGTGGCTGTTGGCTTTATGCAAACACAAATGAAAAGTGCTGTAAGTTGGATTGATTGGCTCACTGCAGCTGCTCCGTTCTCCATTATCATGGTTATTATCACCTACTTTGTAACGCAAGCTTTTATTAAACCTGAGTTTAAAGAGCTCGTAGGTGGTGATGTACAGCTCGCAAAAATGCGTGAAGCAATTGGTCCTATGTCCTTTGACGAAAAGAAATTATTATGTATTTCTATCGCCCTACTTGCATTGTGGGCTACAGGTGGCAAATTACACTCTATCGATACTACAACATCTACAATTGTAGCCATCGCTTTATTCTTCTTTCCTAAGATCGGTATTATGGACTGGAAATTTGCCCAACCAAATATCGACTGGGGTTCTATTGTAATGTTTGGTGCAGGCATTGGTCTTGGTGCAGTATTACTAAAAACAAAAGCCGCTACATGGCTTGCTCAAGTATTTGTTAATGCATTCTCCCTCGAAACAGCGAGCGTATTCATTTTAATTGCTGTAATGGCTGCATTCCTTATTGTTATCCATTTAGGCTTTGCCTCTGCTACAGCTCTATCCTCTGCGATGATTCCAATAGTAATCTCCATTGTTATGAGTCATAGCGCAGAAGGACTTAACCCTTTAGGAGTAACAATGCTCATGCAATATGCGATCTGCTTTGGTCTAGTATTACCAGTAAACTCGCCACAAGGCATGCTAGCTTATGGTACAGATACATTTGATGTAAAAACATTTATGACTACAGGTATTCCATTAACTATCATCGGCTATATCATGATGCTCATATTTGCATTAACATACTGGCACTGGATTGGAATTGCTTAACATCAATAAACTAAAAAAATCCTACAATTTCTGATTTCCGGAAATTGTAGGATTTTTAATTGTATTAGATTGCTTTTCCTATTCTAATTCCTTACCTTTTAGTTCAGGAATCAAGAATACTGTTGCTAAAATATCGATTACATAGATAATCGCAAGGAAGGCAATTGCCACTTGGTAGGAGTACATGGAGATAATCATACCCACCACCATTGGGCTAAAGCCACCTACAGCACGACCGATATTAAATAATACGTTTTGAGCTGTTGCACGAGCACTTGTTGGGTACGCTTCTGCCATCAAGGCACCGTAGCCACCCATCATACCGTTTACAGAGGCACCTAGAATAGCGCCAGCAAATAGCATCGCTGTTGGATCAGAAAGTTGGGAGTAAATCAAAATAGAAGCTACTGCACATACTTGGAACAGGATAAATGTAGGTTTACGACCAAGTTTATCCGCTAATCGTCCAAATAGCCAAATACCAACCATCATTCCGCATACTGTAACGGCAGTCCATAAACCAGATTTAGTAAGGGAGAAACCTAATTGCTTACTCAAGAAGTTAGGTAACCAGATCATAATACCGTAGTACCCAAAGTTCTGAACGGATGTTAAGATAGCCACACCAATCGATGTTTTCGTAGTGGCTGCGTCTTTCACAAGTAATTTAAAGGATTCACTATGGGAATGTTCATTTACCTCTTTGCTTTGTACAAAGATTTCTGGTTCGTGTAGTTTCGCACGGAAGAACCAGGCCACAAAGGCAGGAATAATACCAACCATAAACATGCCGCGCCATCCGATGTAAGGAATCAATAACGGTGTTAATAATGCAGCGGCCAATACGCCTAATTGCCAGCCAAGGGCAACATAACTTGTCGCTTTTGCACGGTGTTTCGCAGGCCACGCTTCAGCAGCTAATGCCATACCGATACCAAATTCACCACCTAAACCAATACCAGCGATTGTACGGTAAATAAGTAGATCCCAATAGCCTTGAGCAAAAGCACAAAGTCCAGTAAATACGGCAAAGAGTACGATAGTCCACGTTAAGACGCGAACACGGCCATATTTATCCGATAAGGTACCAAAAACGAAGCCCCCTAATACAGCGCCAATTAAGGTCCACGTAACTAACGAACCAGCTTGTCCCGTAGACAAACCTAAATCCCCTGATATCAAGGTTAGCATAAAGCCTAGAATCAAGAGATCAAAACCATCCATGGCATAGCCCACAGAAGAACCAATGACAGCTTTCCAGCCGTATGAATTTACATCTTTCATAGTTTTTTCCTTTCGCTACTCACAGGTAACAATTAAAGAGAATATAAGTCAACTTAATATTTGTACTAAGTTCACTAACATTTAATTATACAGCTTAGTGAAAATTATGCAATATATATTTCTTAATCTTCTGAATTATTTAATTGTCTAAAAACCTTATTTAGAGGAAAACAAAAAGGTAGAGTTTGGTTCACTTAGTGAGAACCAAACCCTACCTATTATAGAATCATCAGAAATAACTAATCCCTTTAAGGTTAGTTACGTTCTTTGATTTCGATTTTAATAGAATTGAAGAATTCTTCGAATGGTACGGAACCCAATTCGTCACCACCATGTTTACGAACGTTAACTGTACCTTCTTCAACTTCTTTGTCCCCCACCACAAGCATGTATGGAACTTTTGCCATTTGTGCTTGGCGGATTTTGTAGCCAATTTTTTCGCTACGATCATCCACTTCTACACGTACATAGTCGCGATGCATTTGTTTTGCCAATTCTTTAGCATATTCAACATGTTTTTCAGAGATAGGCAAGATTTTAACTTGTACAGGAGCCATCCAAGTTGGGAATGCACCTGCATAGTGTTCAGTCAAGATACCGATGAAACGTTCCATGGAGCCGAAGCATGCACGGTGAATCATGATAGGGCGGTGTTTTTGACCATCTTCGCCAACGTAATCAATTTGGAAGCGTTCAGGCAAGTTCATATCTAATTGGATAGTACCACATTGCCATGTACGGCCTAAGGAGTCTTCGATATGGTAGTCAAGTTTAGGACCGTAGAATGCACCATCGCCAGGGTTAATTACGTAAGGAATCCCTTTGGCTTCAATCGCATTGCGCAATGCTTCTGTAGCGGCTTCCCAAATTGCATCATCACCCATTGCATTGTCTGGTTTAGTAGACAATTCAACATGGTATTTCAAACCAAATTGGCTGTAAATCCGGTCGAACAATTCGATAACTTTCATCAATTCAGATTGCATTTGATCTGGCAACATGAATACGTGAGCATCGTCTTGTGTGAATGCACGTACACGGAATAAGCCGTGTAATGCACCAGATAATTCATGACGGTGAACTAAACCAAGTTCAGCATAACGCAATGGGAAGTCACGATAGGAATGCATTTCGTTTTGGTAAACCAAGATACCACCTGGGCAGTTCATTGGTTTAATTGCATATTCTTCATCATCGATAATTGTAGTGTACATGTTTTCACGGTAATGGAACCAGTGACCAGATGTTTCCCACAATTGTTTATTTAAGATGATTGGTGTACGAATTTCTTCGTAATCAAATTCATGGTGAACTTCACGCCAGAAGTTTTCTAATTCGTTGCGAAGTGCCATACCTTTTGGTAAGAAGAATGGGAAACCAGGGCCTTCTTCTTTGATAACGAACAAGCCAAGTTCTTTACCAAGTTTACGGTGGTCCCGTTTAGCTGCTTCTTCAAGCAAGTGAAGGTATGCATCAAGGTCTTCTTTTTTCTCAAATGCTGTACCATAAATACGTTGCAACATTTTATTTTTTTCATCGCCACGCCAGTATGCACCTGCAATGCTTTGTAATTTGAAAGCTTTCACCTTACCAGTGGATGCTACGTGAGGACCTGCACAAAGATCGATGAAATCGCCTTGAGAGTAGCAAGAGATTACTGCATCTTCTGGAAGGTCTTGAATCAATTCTACCTTGTAGTCTTCGTTTTTAGATTTGAAGAACTCAATAGCTTCTTGACGAGACATTACAGATTTAGTAATAGGCAAGTTTTCTTTCACAATACGGCTCATTTCCTTTTCGATTTTGCCTAAATCTTCAGGAGTCAAAGTATGTTCCATATCGATATCGTAGTAGAAACCTTTGTCGATAGCAGGACCGATAGCCAATTTAGCTTCAGGCCATAAGCGTTTAACCGCTTGTGCCAAAATATGAGAAGCTGTGTGGCGCAAAGTATGTTTACCGCCATCTTCTTCGAATGTTAAGAAAGCTACTTCAGAACCATCTACGAGTTCTTCGCGAAGATCTGTTAATTCACCGTTTACGTTTGCAGCTAGTACTTTTTTAGCTAAGCTGTTAGATAGTTGTTTTACTGCTTCCCCAAGAGTAGTGCCAGCAGCGTATTCCTTTGCACTACCATCAGGTAAAATGATTTTTACATCTGCCATTTTTCTTTCCTCCAATTTATACACTAGGATAGTTGGATTTTGGTAATAAAAAAAGACCCTCTATCCCTACAAACAAGGGACGAAGATCATTCGCGGTTCCACCCTAGTTAACTACCTATACGAATATATGTGTATAGTTAATTCACTTCATTAAGCCCGATAACGGTGGCGGCCGTATTTGCCTACTTAGGTTCGACAAATCAGTTTAAAGGGGGTAACTCTGATATATGTGTAAGGCATTTCCAGCATCAGCCTCTCTCTGGTACACAGGGATATGAGAATCATGTCCTTTGCATAACTTTTACTAGATTATAGTATCATAGAGAATTAAAAAATTCAATACAGTTTAACTGTAAATTTCACAAAATCTATAAATAAAAGAAATGCCTTCAAACACATCATATAAAAACGGCCCGATATAACTGATATGTACCCCCTTTACGGGTTGTCCATTAAAAGGGGTACATATCAAACTCGAGCCGTTTATTAAGATTATCATATATACGCTAACCAATGTAGCTGTACTACAGCTCACTGTACATAGGCTAGATTATTAGCGTTTGAAGTTTGTAGATAACATAGCACCAATTACTTTTTCCAACTTACTATTGGAAAGGTCTGGGCCTTTGTAAAGTGTTAAGAGCACATCATTGGAGTTATCTTGTTTAGAAACCATCATAACACCACTGCCACGAGCACCATTATCGTCGTAATCTTTCGCTACGATAACGAGGTTTAAGTAATGGTCCTTCATGTATGTGTACACTTTGCTAGTACGTGCAGAAGAGCCAATCATTTTCGCCATGCTCATACCACGGTTGAATACGATTGTATTTGCATTATGTGGATTTGCCGCTAATTGTTGTTTCTCCTCTTCATTGAGAGGCATAAGGTTTACCATGAGGGAGTCCCCCATTTTGCCACGGAACATAGCTGGCATTGTTTCCCGTACGTCTTCAGGAATACCTGTGTCAGCAGTCAATTTTAATTCCTTAGGTACAGTCATGTATAGAACGCCCTTGCTGTTTCGGCCTACCTCTGTTGTACTAAGGTCTACAGCGCTAAGCATAATGGAATCTTTAATAGTGGCTACTTGGTTTGCCAATGGCTTTTCAGGAATGCCACGGCTCGCCAATTGCACGTCGCCAGATTTAGTTTTTTTCAACGTTTCTACGTTCCAGTTAGCCCCTTTTTTGTCCGCGTCGCTAGCTTCTGTGAAAGCATTCGCCCCATCTTTTGTGCCTACATATACGTAAGTTTGCGCTGGGATAATTGTATCTGATGCACCAGATTTATTGAACGCTGCACCGTACACAACATTAGGAATCACAGTGGAACCAATTTGTAGATTATTATTGGTTTGGCTTTCCACATCAAAATTGATATTCCCTGTGAAAGTCATATCAGGGCCATGATTGATAATAACCACATCCCCTGCTTGAGGAATGATGACAGGACCTACAGGGCCTGCCATAGCCACACCTGCCATAGATACACCAAGGCAAGCTGTTAATAATGCACGTTTCAAAATAGATTGTTTCATAGATATACTCTCATTTCTCTACTATTCATATACTTGGTTCTAGTCGTATGCCCTATAAGATGCTGTAACAGACTTACATAGGTGCATACTAAATATAGATAAAACCAACAATATACTTAATTTTCGATAGTGACATAATCAGATAAACTAGTTAATACTTCAATAGCCAACGGCTTTGTAGATGGTGTACAGCGCAACATGCACCGCCCACTTGTATCTACAGAGGTCATAACACCTAAGTATTCATAGCCTTCAATGATACGATTGATGAAATTCGTATGTGTAGGATCTATATGAAAGTACACATACGCTTCCTCTCCGGAGGTCGGTAAGTCGGGTACATCTGGAAATGCACCGATAGATTTACTCGGTTCTAAAGCTGTACCACTCATAAAGGCCCTCCTTCAAAGCTACTCCATATATCGCTTACTGTTATAATCTAAATACCATTGTTAATGTAACTACTACTTAAATGTAAGATTTTTTATATTAGTATATGTAAGCTATTAATCCTCTTTAGGTTTGCACTCACGGCGCATCATGGAGTACGGCTCAAGTGGTGTATCCATATAGATACGAACCTTCATTTGCGCATGAGGTGCCACGTCGATAGGATTACCATCTTCGTCTGTCATTTTTTCAATTACAGTTTCTACAAGGTCTCCTTTAGGTTGGCAGAATTCTACTTTATCGCCTACTTTGAAGTTGTTCCGTTGTTCAAGATCAACGTATTTTTCTTCTTCATTGTAGCCCATAACTAAGCCGATGAAGTCATGGCTTTGTGTATTAGTAGATTTACCATAGTTTTGAGCCGTTTCGTCAGGACGACCTTCTGCAAAGCCATCTGTATATGGACGGTGGGAAATTTTTTCTAATTCTGCAATCCATTCTGGACGAACGTACCAATCTTTACCTTCTTTAAGGTATGCATCAATCGCTGTACGGTATACTTTCGCTACTGTTGCGCAGTAGTGAACAGATTTCATACGACCTTCAATTTTTAGGCTATCTACGCCAGCTTCGTATAAATCTGGAATGCGGTGAATCAAGCACAAGTCTTTAGAGTTAAAGATATATGTGCCATGTTCATCTTCTTCAATTGGATAGTATTCACCAGGTCGGTTGGATTCAACAAGGGAATATTTCCAACGGCAAGATTGAGAACATTGACCGCGGTTCGCATCACGGTTGCCTGTCATGTAGTTAGACAAAAGACAACGGCCAGAATAAGAAATACACATGGAACCATGTACGAAGGATTCGATTTCAATATCTACATTATCCTTCATTTCTTTAAGATCTGCTAAAGATACTTCACGAGCTGCTACTACACGTGTAGCACCAAGTTCTTTCCACATTTGAACTGTGTGCCAGTTTGTAGTGGAAGCTTGGGTACTTACGTGAAGTTCAAGACCTGGAGCCACGCGTTTAGCAAGGCTAAAAATGCCCATATCGGCAACGATGATTGCATCAACGCCGATACTTTCAAGGAATTTCAAATAGTCCTCTAAACCTTCAAAGTCCTCGTTGTGAGGAATGATATTACATGTAACATGGAGTTTTTTACCATGAGCATGTACGAATTCTACAGCCTCCTTTAATTCCTCGTCGGAGAAATTAGAGTTACCTGCGCGCAAGCCAAAACGTTTACCTGCGCAATATACGGCATCCGCACCATAGCGAATCGCCATTTTAAGCTTGTCCATATTCCCTGCAGGACAAAGCAATTCCATAAAATGTTCTGCCATTATTTGTTGTGCCCTTTCCACACACTCACACTCATGCCATCACCCATAGGGTAAATGGTGGTGTTAAACAATTCTTTATTTTCAACATATGTTAAGTATTCTTTTAACCGTTTTACGATAGTTTTGAACCGTTTTGGCGGCTCCTTATCGCCCCTCACATAGCCTCTAAAGAGTACATTGTCCGCTAGGATAACGCCTCCTTCTTTCACATGCGGCAAAATGAGCTCTAATTGCTTTAGATATTGCCCCTTAGGACCATCTAAGAACACTAGATCATATTCCCCAGTGAGTTCCGTTAAGACTTGAGATGCATCGCCTTTCAACAATGTAATTTTATCGGCATAATCGGATTGGTTAATATAATATTTCGCCATTTCGTGACGCACATCATCTAATTCAATAGATGTAATGTGTCCCTCCTCTTTATCGAGTAGCGGAGCCATCAATAAAGCTGAGTAACCAATGGCGGTGCCCACCTCTAACACAGAGGTGGGCCGGTACAAACCTATTAATTCTTCAAATAGATGAACCTCGGATTCACGTAAAATCGGTACATCATTAATCATCGCATAAATACGCTGTTCATTTAAAATATTATTTAATGTCATGAAAGTAGATTCAATCTCCTACATTATTTATTGCTATTACCAGTAGGCACGTTGACCGTAGATCGATCAACCGATTCAGCTGGTTTCACTTCAATATGCGGTACCTCTTGTGTACTTGGAGCTACATACGGAGTCGTTTCTGGTGCACGATTAGTAGTCGGTACATAAGTATTATTACTGCTATTACTATAAGATGGAGTAGCTGGTGTAACTTGAGTTGGTGTTTGATTTTGTGTTGGAGCAGGTACAGGAGCTGGAACCTCAGCTGCTGGAACAGTTGTTGGCGTGTATTTATACGTAGGTTCGACGTCAACATATTGAGAATCTGCTTCCACCGCTTCTGCAGAACTATAGTTATAGTCAGGCTCTGTAGTTGCTACTGCTACGTCATAGTTAGGACCTGCTTGTGCGGCGATTTCTGTAGTTGCAGAAGGAGTCGCACTTGTTGCAGTATCAGCACCATAAATCTTATTAACTTCCGCTAAATGCTCTTCGTATGTTTTAGAGAAGTGATTATGACCTTCTTTATCTGCTACAAAGTACAAGTAATCTGTATTTTCAGAATGTAATACTGCGTCTAAAGATTTTTTACCAGGGTTAGCAATCGGTCCTGGTGGTAAGCCTTTAGATACATATGTATTATATGGACTTTGTAGTTGAGTATCACCAATTGTTACGTTTTCTTTTGCGTAACCAAGTACATAGGAAATGGTCGCATCAGATTGTAATGGAATACCATGAGCCAAACGCTTTTTAAACACACCCGCAATAGTAGGACGATCGGCATCAAATAGAGACTCACGTTCAACAATAGATGCTAATGTAACAAAGTCATGAATGCTCATGTGCTGCGCTTGAATTTGTTTCTTTACAGCCGGTGTAAGGTAACGATTCATTTCATCAGCCATCATCTGAATAACTTCACGAGGCGTAGCTCCTACAGGAATTTCATAAGTACTTGGGAACAAGAACCCTTCCACCGGATATGTAGCAGGTCTTGTACCTTTCATATATGGATATGGTACAAAGGTCTTTGCTTCTGCTAAGAAATCCTTTGCCTTCATGATTTGATTTTTTTCAAGAACGATTGCAATATCACCAACTGTGTATCCTTCAGGAATTGTAACACGAATAGATTCTACATGACCTTCTTGTAATAAAGAAATGAGTTCGCGCACAGTTACCTTATTAGGGATTTGGTAGTGCCCAGTTTGGAGTTTGTCATTAGTACCGCTCAAGTACAACCAAAGTTTAAAACCTTGGGTAGAACGGATAAGACCTCTTTCAAAGAGCATATCTGCAATTTCAGAGCCCGTTTGACCCTTTTCAATAACTAAAACTTGGGTACCATCATCTTGAGCGAAGGTATTAGGTATCAGGTATAGTGCACCAAGACCACCGCCAACAATCAATACACCAACAATAGCAAGAATTAGAATATATCTTAAGGCTTTTCTCACGACCTTGAGTTCCTTTCTGTAACATAACAGTATATATCACTTTATTATACCATAAACTCTATATTTCCCCTACACAAAAGGGTATTAATCACCTTGTTTCCCTCTGCTTATGTGATATATCAATTATAGTTTTTTGTCATGCTAATAATATGAATGAACACCTTAGTTTATAATTCAATACTAACTATCTCCAAACATAAAAATAGCGCATTGCTCTACGCAATACGCTAGATTTATGTTTAAAGACGATTATTCGTCTTCACCCATTTCTTCATACAATTTTACTAGAGTTTCAAAAACTTCATCTTCTTCATCTAAAGGTACGTATTCTTCTACGCCTTCTTCATTTTTTTCGATGCTAGCCAAGATCATGTATGTGTCATCTTGACCTTCGTGGTCTGCATCTTCGTCTTGTACATGTACAAGAACTGCATACTCACGACCTTCATGGTTTAGAACAACATCTTCTGTGAAGTATTGTTTATTGCCGTTTTCATCTTCGAATTCTAAATAATACACTTCACCTTCAAAGTTTTGGTCAACCATTGGAACCCTCCTTGTGGAAAAAAAGATTTATTTATTGAACTGCAAGCGATCTAAGTATCCTTGCAAAATTACAACCGCTGCCATTTTATCAATAACGGATTTACGCTTTTTACGACTTACGTCAGCTGCAATGAGTTGGCGTTCAGCCATAACCGTAGATAACCGCTCATCCCAATATGAAACAGGTAAATCGATGACTTCTTTCATCTTTTCAACGAATTCTTCAGTCTTTTCAGCTCGTTCACCTTTTGTACCATTCATATTCTTCGGCATACCTACTACAAGTTCATGTACTTCATATTCAGCAATGAGTTCTTGTAAGCGATTAAAATCTTTTTCAAGAGATGTTCTACGAATGGTTTCAATACCTTGTGCAGTCATGAGCAGTGCATCGCTACAGGCAATACCGATAGTACGGCTGCCCACGTCTAATGACATAATTCTCATTATAATTGTTTAGCCTTTGCGTATTCTTTCAACAATTCCTCAATCAAGTCATCTCGCTCTAAGCGACGAATATCAGAACGTGCATTATTATAACTAGTAATGTACGCTGGGTCACCAGAGATTAGATAACCTAAAATTTGATTGATTGGATTGTAACCTTTTTCTTGAATAGATTGATAAACACGAGTAAGCACCTCTTCTGCTGTCATCGGTTCATCGTCTACTTTACGGAATAGCATGGTTTCATCAGAAACTTTCATCGTATCCCTCCTTTTTATTACATTGGTGGGCTTCACTTGTAAAAGTGAAACCTCGCCTACTATTATACTTGAATCAAAGGTACATAGTCATTAACTTTTTATGCATTATGAATTTTTTCTATAACAGGTAGAAATATAATTATAAAATTATATGCCTATTGTAATATAGATGTTAATTCATCACCACCAGCTTTTAATGCTTGCATCAATTTAGCTGGTTCCTTACCGCCTGCTTGAGCCATATCTGGACGACCGCCGCCATTACCACCAGCTACTTGAGCCGCAGCTTTTACGATGTTACCAGCTTTTGCACCTTTAGCAACAACGTCTTTAGATACTTTACATACAAAGTTAACTTTATCGTCACCCATAGCAGCACCTACGAGGACTACGCCAGAGCCATTTAATTGATCAAGGCCCATATCCGCTAAGTCACGTAATTCATCGATAGAGGATGCTTTTACAGCAGCCGCTACAAATGCAACATCGCCAATCATGACTTTACCAGCAATGATATCCGCAGCACCTGCAGCAGAAACTTCTTTACGAATTTGTTCTAATTCTTTAGCAGTTTCTTTAGCTTCTGCCAACACTTGATGTAGACGTTCTTCTACTTGAGGTGCTTTAGTTTTAAGCTCGCCCGCCATGCGTTCGATGGTCAAACGATCTTGTTTAGCTGCATCGAGAGCTGCACGACCAGTAATAGCTTCAATACGACGTACGCCGGAACCGATACCAGCTTCAGAAGTTAAACGGAAGGAGCCTACGAAGGCAGTATTACCTACGTGAGAACCGCCGCATAATTCAACGGAGAAGCCTGGAACCTCTACAACGCGAACTACGTCGCCATATTTATCACCAAAGAGTGCCATCGCACCTTTTTCTTTTGCTTCGTCCATGGACATTTCAGCAATAGCAAGATCAGTAGCTTTAAGTACCTCTTCATTTACAAGGGCTTCGATTTGATCAAGTTCCTCTTGTGTTACAGGAGAGAAATGAGTGAAGTCGAAACGCAAGTAATCTGGCGTTACTAAGGAACCAGCTTGGTTAACATGGTCGCCTAAAATTTGTTTCAAAGCCGCATGTAACAAATGAGTTGCTGTATGGTTACGAGCCATTGCAGATCGACGGTTTGTATCTACTTCAAGAGCTACATCATCCCCTTCAGAGATGGAGCCTTCTACAACAGTACCGATATGGTATACTGTGCCTTCAGGTAAGCGTTTTGTGTTATGAACCTCTACTTTACCCATTGGGCCCACGATGAAGCCTGTATCGCCTAATTGACCGCCCCCTTCTGCATGGAATGGAGTTGTGCGTACGATAATCGTAATTTCATCACCGTCAGCAGCAGTTTGTAAACGCTCAGCACCTTTACCTACCATCAATACAGAAGATGCTTTAACAGACTCATCTTCAAGAAGTTCTTCGTCTTTCAAGAAAGTAATGTCTGGTGTTGCTACCTTCGCATCTTCTTTAACACGAGCTTCACGAGCGCGTTCACGTTGCTCTTTCATAGCGGCTTCGAAGCCCTCATGGTCGATTGTAAAACCACGTTCAGATGCGATTTCCTCTGTTAATTCCCAAGGGAATCCATAAGTATCATATAATTTGAATACTTCAGAACCAGGAACTACAGTTGCTTTTTCAGCAGCCAATGTGTCGATCAAGGAGTTCAATAACTCAAGACCTTGTTCCAATGTTTGGTTAAACCGTTCTTCTTCGTTTTGAACTACCCGTTTAACGAAGTCTTTCTTCTCAGCAATGGATTTAATACCAGGGCCAAGAATATCTACTACTACATCAACTAGCGGTGTTAAGAAGATACCCTCAATACCTAATAAGCGACCATGACGTACAGCACGGCGCAAGATACGACGCAATACATAACCGCGACCTTCATTAGATGGCAATACACCATCGGAGATCAATGCTGTTACAGCACGAACGTGGTCAGCAATAACTTTCAAAGATACATCGGTATTAGGGTTATCGTTATAAGTAACACCAGCACGTTTTGCAGTAGCTTCGATAATTGGATAAATCAAATCTGTTTCGAAGTTAGTTCTGCAACCTTGCAATACGGAAGCCAATCGCTCAAGACCGGCGCCTGTATCGATGTTTTTATGTTGTAATGGCTCATAGGAACCATCTGGCATTTTATTGAATTGAGTAAATACAAGGTTCCAGATTTCAAGGTAGCGATCGCAATCACAGCCCGGTGCACAGTTAGGATCATCACAACCATGTTCAGGACCTTGGTCAAAGAAGATTTCGCTATCTGGACCACATGGGCCTTCACCGATTTCCCAGAAGTTGTCTTCTAAGCGAGAAATGTGGCTTTCTTCTACTCCACACTCTTTATGCCAAGTATCATATGCCTCTTGGTCATCTGGATATACAGTAACGTATAATCTATTTTTATCGAGTTTAATAACCTCAGTTAAGAACTCCCATGCCCAATGGATAGCTTCTTTTTTGAAGTAATCACCAAAAGAGAAGTTACCAAGCATTTCAAAGAATGTATGGTGACGCGCTGTGCGACCTACGTTCTCAAGGTCACCTGTACGCATACATGTTTGGCTTGTTGTAATACGACGACAAGGAGGTACCAGTTTCCCTGTAAAGAAAGGCTTTAATGGCGCCATACCTGCCCCGATCAATAATAAAGATGGATCATTTTCTGGTATAAGAGAAAAAGTATCTAATTTTAAATGTCCTTTACTTTCAAAAAACTGCAAATATGCTTGACGCAGCTCATTACCCTTCATGTGTATATTCCTCCTAAAATTATTTACTCTTCATTATATCGTAAAAACGACATAAAATCTATTAAAAACATTGAGATTATGCGGAATTTACCGACTTTCACAATAGCAAATACAAGGATAGAATTCAATATTTCTAGAAATGAGAAAAAGAGGTTATACAAATCAACAGAACATAATTGATTCGTATAGCCTCTTTTATAGCTAGTTATTAAATTAGCGCACAACGCGTTTCGCGCCGATGTAGCGTTCGCCCCAATATCCTGTATCAAGGTCTGCTACTGCAACACCACGACTGGAAGTGGCGCTGATGAACTTGCCATCGCCAATATAGATACCGGAATGAGATGGACCTGGCTCATATGTTTCGAAGAATACCAAATCCCCTGCTTTCAAGTTCGCACGAGAAACCTCAACACCTACGTTATATTGTTCGTCCGCCAAACGAGGTAAGGAAATACCTTGTTTTTCGAATACATATTTAACGTAACCAGAGCAGTCGAAACCACTTGGAGTCGTACCGCCAAATACATATGGTACACCACGGTATTTGTCAGCTTCTGCCAAGATAGCATGAATGCTGCTAGGTGTTTCATTTTTCGCAATATTATTTAATTTAACGTTTTTGCCATTAATGGATTGACCAGCAATACGACGAGATGTCGCATTATTGTTTGTGAAAGCGGATTTCGTTGCTACTGCTTTAGTCGCTGCATTTTGAGTCAATACTGCCTTCGTAGAACGAGGAGCACCCATCAATGCGTTATACGTAGCAGGACCTACGATACCGTCCACTGGAAGGCCACGATCTTGTTGGAACAGACGAACTGCCCATTTCGTTTCCTTACCATATACACCATTTTTGTCTGTAGCATTATAACCGTGCTTAATTAGTTGTTGTTGAACCGCTGTAACACTTTTGCCCTTATCACCATATTGTAATGTTGTTGCGCCAACCATGGCTGTTGTGGCACACACAAAAGTTAATGTTAATGCCGTTATTTTAACCTTACTATATTTTGACTTCATATGCTTCCTTTCCAAACTTTTAAAGTAAGTTATTTATTCAAAATATACTAACCGTCTATTTATTTGCATCTACAAATACAGCTAGTCTTCTTTGCGTTTGTGAGTATAAGTCTCTGATGCCATAAATACATCTGCACTACTAGGTCCGAGTAACGGAGCCTCTTCATGCTCTTCAAAATTTATAGCTGACTTAACCCAATACAAAGGCCGTTGCTTCACCTCTTCAAAAATACGACCTACATACTCGCCAATAATTCCCAGTCCGACGAGTTGAATCCCCCCAATAAACAAAATGGATACGCCTAACGTAGTCCACCCATTCAAGGCTTGTCCTGTAATGTATACATACAACAGATGTAAGATAAGCAAGAAGCTCATACCACCACAGAGTACACCTACATATAAAGCGGCCCGTAAAGGAACCCTTGAAAAGGCTGTTACCCCATCGAGAGCAAAACGAATCATTTTGCGCACACTAAACTTTGAAACCCCTGCAAATCGAGGTGGAGCTACAAAGTGCAACTCAGCTTGTCTATACCCTAAGGCTCCAACAATACCGCGCAAGAAACGACCATGTTCTCTAAACCGTTTCAACGTGCCTAATGCTTTACTATTCATGAGGCGGAAATCAGATCCACCTTCCACAATAGGAACATCAGCCATCTTGTTCATTAGCTTGTAATAATACTTAGACGTGAAAGATTTGGCCCAACTAGCGTCCTCAGTTGAATCTCGAATGGTGCGCACCACATCGTACCCCGATTCCCATAACCGAACGAGTTCAGGAATCAATGCCGGTGGATGCTGCATATCACCGTCCATTGTAATAACTGCATCGCCATGAGCATAATCAAGACCACACGTAAGTGCTGTCTGATGCCCAAAATTACGAGCAAGCAATAACACTTTTACATGTTTATCATTGTATGCAATTTCACGTAATATCATAGCTGACGAATCACTAGATCCATCATCTACGTAGATTAGTTCATAATCGTACGTGAGACCTGACATAACATCAGTGACAGCTTCATAGAAAATTGCTATGTTTTCCTCTTCGTTATATACAGGTACTACAATAGAAAGTAACATAAATCCTCCAAAGTATTTTACTCACATATTTTATGTTAATTAGTAAATTAAGGCAAATCACTAAGGTTAACAATAGGTAAAATTCCTCTTGTAAACCCAGTAAATAAGCTACTTTTTAAAAAATCACTAAAAACACGCTTCATTTAGCTTATATATAAGTACAACAAATTAATAAAACATTTATTTATTTGAAATTTTACTCAATGCGGGTAATTATAAAATAATTTTATTTCTCTACCGAACTAAGGAATAATGATTATTTCTACTTTTATAAAGTGTTAATCAAAATATCAGATAGATTTTTGATAACAAACACATCAAAACACCCTTAATTCATTTTATATTCATATAAAATTTAGTTATTTTATTAATTTAGCCCCACTATTATGAATTAAAATTTTTATTCCACAAAACTCTCTTAAAAGAAAAGAGGCTTTATATAATAATACAATTTCATAACTTTTACAATGATACATGTTTCACTTATATAAAAATACAAGTTTCACTTATATCAAAAAGCCACAAATGAAAAGGAAGTCCAACATAAAATGGATTCCCAAATCATGTTTAATTTGGGAATCCACTTCAAAGGTCCTTTTCTGTTATAATCCTGCAGCATCAATCCATGATTGTAAATCCTCTTCTGCCATTTCCATATCTTCTTCGTACGCACCAGCAACAACAGGATATTTTGCTACCTCTACAGTGTGCAAAATTGAGTCATCGCGACCATTTTTAAAGGTACCAATCCAAATTCCTGAGAATTGAGATTCATACCACTCTACAGGTTGATCAGTTTCATTAAAACTAATTGTAATATGACCACGTCCAAGGGTTTCTAATACTTCCACTTGTTCTTCCTCTGTAAGGCCTGTTTTTTCAATATAAATAGAATAGGTTTCACCAGTCTCACGCAAGTTTTTAAGAGCTAAACGCAATTCATTTAATACAGCCCTTACATTGTTGTAATTTTCAATCATATATACTCCTATAATTTCGGTTCTACTTGTACGCCCCATTGTCGAAGTACATTAAGGACACGGTCTTTTACCTCTAGTAAGGCCTGTTGAACAACCTCACTTGGTTCAAAACCAATCTCAAGGGATTCTGGCTCTACACCAATGACTACAGCATCCTCTAGAGGCTCCTCTTGAATGGCGCGGATACGTAAAATATCTTGCATACCTACTTCATGCACAGAAATATGCTCAGTAAAATATTGCTCTAACTCTTTATGAGGGAACTCATAAACTGTTCCAGGCGGTTCCCCTCCATTAATTGCATCTACGAGAAGGATTTTCTTCATACCTCTCATATAGGTCAGTAATTCCATCCCCATAGTGCCACCATCAATAATGGTAATGGCAGGTGTAAAAGTAAAAGACTCTTTTAAGTCTTTTACAACATGTACTCCAAGCCCTTCATCAGTAAGTAATATATTCCCTACTCCAAGCAGAACAATTTCATTATTTCCATCATCATAAAGGCTACTTAAATCAATACGCGGACCCTCAGAGTCCGCGTATTGTTCCAAGCCACTGATGAACTCAGTACTTGTATCAGTCATCATTCTTTAATTCTCTTTCTCTAGGATCGTCAGGGTTGCTTGGACGATATGTAGTAAAGGATGGTTTCTCAATACGTTCGCCACGACGGCGTTTACCATTGAGATCCTCAATATCGATTGGATCATGAGCATAGTATTTCATACCAGAAACCATAGAGGATACCTCACCAGATTCCTCCATAACGTCTTCTCGGAACGCCATGTACACGTGCACAATAGTAAAGAATAAGAAGCACCAAGCAATGTAGTGATGAATCATATGAATATTATATTCCCCACCAAATAGGCCAACTAAAGGAGACAACAGAGTGCCTAAGAAGCCATTTGGATCGATCATGGAGTACATGGTAGCACCTGTAACGATTTCAAAGAAGAACATAATATACACCATCATATAGGCCGTTCTCGCTAAAGAGTTACGAATCCAATGATGTTCATGTTTTTGAGGGATCATTAAATAGTGTAATATCGCTTCTTTAAGACCATACCAATATCGTTTTTGGTTGAATTTAGGTAATAATCTATCACCACGATTAAAGAAACCTGCCGCAATACGGAAAATAAAGGAGAATGTTAAAATTGCCCCTGCACCGAAATGAATTCGGCGCATAGTTTCCATAGAAAACCAACCATCAATTGCAAAGGTTGGCTCCGGATTACCTGTTATGGCAGCAAAACCTGGGTCACCAATATATAGACCCGTCCAGAACAAAGCTGTTACACTAAGTACCATAGTCCAGTGGAAGATGCGCAGCCATAAACTAAATACAACATACGCCTTTTTGTCAGTATGTATTAACATAAGTCCACCACCCTTTATTTACACAATGCATCAGTATTGACGGAAACGATTTTTTCGCCTTTTTTATTGTATAAATGGGTTGCACAGGCAAGACATGGGTCGAAGGAGTGAATAACCTTCAAAATCTCAAGTGGTTTATCTGCAATTTTTACTTTTGTATCAATCATGGAATCTTCGTATGCACCATGTTCATTAGCTGCAGTCTTAGGACATGCATTCCATGTGGACGGTACTATACATTGATAGTTTGCAGAGCGACCATCTTTGATGTGGATCCAGTGACCCAAACCACCACGAGGCGCATCTACAAGGCCAACGCCTTTTGCATCTTTTTCCCATGTATTTGGTTCAAACTTAGTCATATCTGCCACTGCAGTATCACCATTTTTGATATTGGATACAAGTTTATTAAAGAAGTATTGGCTAATATTTGCCGCTACTTGTGCATCAAGACCACGACATGCTGTACGACCTACCATAGTTGTCATCCATACATGTGCAGGTACGCCCAATACTTGGGATACTGTATCGATTTGACGAACAATCATAGCTTCTGCCCAAGTAGGTTCTTTAATAATACCTTGTTTTACTTTTGTATATACAACGATATATTTTGCTAATGGACCAACCTCTGCAGTTTTACCTTTGAAAGTTGGGGATTTAATCCAAGAGTATTTTTTATCTTCGTCAAGATACTCCCATTTCTCTTTAGTGCCAGATTTAGGACCTGTGAATTTAGGATCTGTAACACCATCAATAGGATGAAGTGTTTTCGTACCATCTGGATATGTGAACCAAGAGTGGTCAACCTCTTCACTAAGATATTGAGGATCCATGAAGTCCTTACCTTCCAGTGGGATAAATGTAGCTTTATCTACGCCTAATGCAAAGTTTTCTACTACACCATTAGAGCGAACGATACATTTTTTATGGTAGTCACCATCAGAAATACCTGTATAAGTATCGTCAGGATAGTCACCATAAGACATAACGCGTTTTTTCGCAAGACCACCGCCATCAATCATGCCTTTTTCTACGTACATTTTGCCGATAGCTAAAAGATCAGGTACATAGAAGTTATCTACCAAGTCTTTAGTCAATGCAATAGATTGTTCCACTGCAGCAAGACGTTGCGTATTGATAGGCGCATTCATATCATTCATGGAGATAGCGCATGGCATACCACCAATGATGTAATGTGGATGAGGGTTTTTACCACCAAATACAACATGAGGAATTACGATATCACGTTGACGGTCAAGAATATTCAAATAATGGGATACAGCCATCAAATGAACCTCTGGTGGTAATAAATTATAGTCTGGATGATCCCACCATTGAGCAGAGAAAATACCTAATTGGCCAGATTCAACAATTTTCTTAACCTTTTGTTGTACTGCTGCAAAATACGCAGTAGTTGCTTTAGGGAACTCCTTAGGATATGCAGAATCTTTAGATGCTGTTTCTGCCGGAGCTAAACCACTAATATTATAAGTAGCTAATACGTCATTTTGTAATTGCGCTGTTTTAGCTGGATCTGCACTAAGAGCCGCTACAGGGCTAACCCAGTCAAGAGCATGTAAGTGATAGAAATGCACGATATGGTCATGTACATCTAAACAACTATGCATAATATTGCGGATATAGTTCGCATTCTTAGGAATCGTAATACCTAATGCATCCTCTACAGCACGTAAAGATGCTAAAGCATGTGTTGTTGTACATACGCCACAAATACGTTGTACAAAGGCCCATAAATCACGAGGGTCACGGTTTTTTGCAACGAGCTCAATACCACGCCAAGCAGTACCAGAAGACAATGCGTCCTCTACCTTACCACTTGCTTCATCAACTTTTATTTCTACCCGTAAATGACCTTCAATACGGGAAATCGGATCTACTACTACGCGTTTCATTAGTGACCTCCTCCATTATTATGCTTCGTTTCATCCCATAAACCTTGTTCTTTCAAGCGTTTTTCCTCTTGAATATCAAGATATTTATTGCGAATAAGGGTTGCAGCACCATGAGCAATAACCGCTGTAGTAGCGCCAACAGCAGCTACAGTACCAATTGTATCAGCAGTTGTAATGGTATTTGCTAATGGAATGTCAGGTAAGCGTTTATAGAATACGTCATTATCCCAGAAGCCCTTTTCAGAGCAACCAATGCAGCCGTGACCGGATTGAATTGGATAGGACAAACCATTCCACCAACGCAAGTTACCACAAGAATTATATGTTTGAGGTCCACGACAACCTACTTTGTACAAGCACCAACCAGATTTGGATGCATCATCGTCGAATTTCTCAACGAATAGACCAGAGTCAAAGAAGGCACGACGGTAGCATGTATCGTGAATACGATTGCCATAAAATTGTTTAGGACGACCTTGTGCATCAAGAGGTGGAATTTGACCGAACAATGCATAGTGCATTACTACACCAGTCATAACCTCTGGAATCGGAGGACAGCCAGGAACTTTAATAATTGGTTTACCAGATACAACAGAAGATACAGATACTGTGTTTGTTGGATTTGGTTTAGCCGCTTGGATACCACCCCAAGAAGCACAAGAACCATATTCGATGATCGCTGCAGCCCCTTTAGCCGCTTCTAACAAGGATTGTTTAAATGTACGACCACCTACAGTGCAGTAAACACCATCTTCGTCAAGTGGCACGCCACCTTCAACCGCCAAGATGTATTTACCAGCTTTTTCTTTGATGATTTTTTCGAGATGTTCCTCTAACGGTGCACCAGAGGCAGCAGCCAAAGTATCATCATATTCAAGAGAAATCATGTTCAAAATAACATCAGAGGTAAATGGAGAGGATGAACGGATAAAAGATTCACTACAACCAGTACATTCATGACCATGTAACCAAATTACCGTAGGCAATTCAGTTGTTTCAGCAGCCTTAACAACGGTGTCTAACATCGTTGGTGGTAGACCTAAAATGGCGGTGAGTGCTACACAGGATTTCATAAATGTGCGTCGACTCAAACGGCGCTCTTGGAAGAGTGTCCATAGACTGTTTACACGATTCTTCACGGAATATAGCCTCCTTACAACAACTTTGCGCAATATATGTATATTACTTAATAAACTACAACGATATGATAGAAATCATTTTTATAAGCTTAATATATCAGATGATAAAGTTCAAAATTCATGATAACAATCACATTCTTACTACTTTATTATAACACTTTATAAAACTAATAACTATAGAATTTAAGCAAAAAAGCTGTATATAAGAGGTAATTTCTCTTATATACAGCTCTGTATGCTATGTTTTTGTAATTTTTAAACAGTTATTAGCCTGTTATATGATTTCCTTAATTAGGGCCTCAAGCACGTCAGCTTTTTTGTAACCTACAAGGGAATCAAGCATTTTGCCATCACGGAAGAATACCATGGATGGAATGCCATCGATGTCTTCTTTCAATAAAATACCACGAAGATTTTTATCTTCTGCATTAACGCTGAAGAATTCTACTTGCCCTTCGAAGCGTTCTGCCACTGCTTCTACCTCTGGACGCATAACAGTGCAAGGTTCGCACCAAGCAGCCCAAAAATCAACAATAGCTAAACCTTTAGAGCCAAGTACTTTTTCATCAAATTCTTGTACACTAGTAATCGCTGTAATTGCCATGAAGTTCTCCTAACAAAGATCTACAATCTTATATACTACTATAAATTATATCCTAAATATGGAAGCAAGCAATCAATAAGCCGAGTTCTGTTCCGCTTGCGCGGTGACGATTATCTTTCTAGGCGTACAGTCGCCTGCACGCTCGAGCGACACAACCCGGAAGGTAGGCGGGACCACCCTTAACCCTTCCCTATTCGGTCTTGCTCCGGATGGGGTTTACCGAGCCAGCCTGTTACCAGACTGCTGGTGAGCTCTTACCTCACCTTTCCACCCTTACCACTGACGTGGCGGTTTCCTTTTCTATGGCACTTTCCCTAAGGTCACCCTCGCCAGACGTTATCTGGCATCCTGCCCTATGGAGCTCGGACTTTCCTCGAGTCCTATGGACTCGCAACCGTCTTTCATACTTGCTTCAATTCAGTTTATCATAGCTAAGCTATTTGTTGCAAGAAAATGCAACATTATAAAAAGAAGAAATCATTTTGCTCTGTGAAAGCTTGAACAGGAATAGAAAGACCTGTTCCGATTAAATAATCTCGCAAACCATCAGCTACAATAGATTCTGTACCAAAATGCCCTGCATCAACTACAAGGAGTCCTAACTCCTTAGCCATTTGGGCCTCATGATACTTCACATCACCTGTAATATATGCATCCACATGCAAACGAGCTGCATCTTTAATAAATTCAGCACCAGCTCCGGAGCATAACGCAATAGATTGAATCTCCCTAGGTGCAATACCTGCAAAGCGAATATTTGCCAATGGTAAAGCTTCTTGTACCCATTCACGGAATGTATCTAAATTTAATGCATTTGGCAAGCGGCCAACTCTACCTAAATACTGAGTAGATGCTGTAGGAGATACTAAGGACACCACTTCATAAGCCACTTCTTCATAAGGATGTGCTGCTTTCATAGACTCAATCACTTGGCTTAAATGAGTACCATCAACGATAGCATTCACTTGTACCTCAGGTGCCACCGTTAAAACACCTGCTTCACCGATGACAGGATGAGACGCTTCATTACCGATGAAGCGGCCTTCACCGTGAAGACTAAAGCTACAGTGCTCATAGTTGCCAATTTTTCCTGCCCCTGCGGCCCCCATAGCATGACGAACCGCATCAGCAGAGCTTTCAGGTACAAAGGTAGTCACCTTATATAGCACTTCTTCACCAGTTTTAACAAAACCTTTTATGTCAATAAGACCTAATTGATTTGCCAACATATCATTAAGACCACCTGGTGCGATATCGAGATTTGTATGAGCACTATAAACAGCAATCTTATGCTGAATCAACTGATTAATCATACGACCTTGCACCGTATCGCATGATAACTGTTTTAAACCTTTAAAGATTAATGGGTGGTGGCTAACAATCATATTGTAGTTATGTTCAATAGCATAGGCTATAGCTTCCTCTGTAACATCTAAGGTCGTTAATACACCTGTGACCACTGTATTACGATCACCTACCATAAGACCTACATTATCCCATGATTCAGCATAGGAACGCGGTGCTAATTGTTCCATCAATGAAATAACATGTTGAACCGTTGTCATATAACTCACTTCCTTTTATCTATTTTCTAAAAGACTACAAAGAAATGCCACTTCAGCATCTAATTCCTTATATTTATCGGTATGACTCAATTTATCAGTCATACCATCTAGTGCACATTGGCGTTGGTAAATCAAATAGTCAATGTATTTCTTCCAAAGAGGTGGACGTTCCTGTTCAAGAAGAGCCCCCACAGACCACAGTAAGGATTCTTCAGGCAATGCGGAATACACATTTTCTTGAATTGGTGTACCAGTATACTTTTCTACACAATCTTCGCGAATCGCTAAAAATACAGTATATAATTTACCTGCATCTTCAACGATAATTTCAAGAACGATAACATAGCCCTTTTGCACCATATACTGACGCAATTCTTTTTGCCCATTTTGTGGTTGTAACACGTAGAACTCTAATGGCTCAGGTCCTGCGTCTACAATATCGCGCATCAAAAAGCCGCCCATACCACAGCAAATGGCACCATTTAGCTCGCCTTTCTCCGTTACCTTTAGACCATCCCCTAAACGACAATCTACCTTAGACTCAAGCCCACGGGACTTAACATATTCTTTTGCTGACTCTAATGGTCCTTTATGCACATCCCCAGCGATGACAAATTCAGCACGACCACGATTAATGAGTTCTACCGCTAAGTAGCCATGATCAGTACCGATATCTGCAATAGCATGAGCCTTTGGCACGATTGAAAACACCGCTTCCAAGCGGTCCATCATAGGTCTAGGTTCCATAATATCCTCTACTATTAGTATATAAAAATAACCGCCCTTGAATTCTCAAGGACGGTAGATATCAACATAATTGGTGGGCCCACCTGGGTTCGAACCAGGGACCGACCGGTTATGAGCCGGTTGCTCTACCCCTGAGCTATAGGCCCACAGTTAGTTTCTAGCTTATTAATTATACCGAATAGGCTAGTACTAAGTCAAGGTACACCGTATTTCTATGACTGTTTCATGGGCATAAAACGATGAATCATATCTTTATTTTAACACAAAAGGGCTGTAACACAGTGCTAGAGAACACTGCATTACAACCCTTACGAGATTCTTTATCTTATAAGAAGTCTTTAATTTTATCGCGTTTACCGCGGTTACGCAATTTAGTAAGCGCCTTACCTTCGATTTGGCGGATACGTTCACGAGTAACATTGAAGTGTTGACCCACTTCTTCTAATGTACGAGGTTTACCATCCTTCAAACCAAAGCGCAAGATCAATACTTGTTGCTCACGATCAGTTAAGCATGTAAATACATCTTCAATTTGCTCTTGCAACAAGATATAACTAGCTGCATCATCTGGAGCAATTGCGTCTTGGTCTTCGATGAAGTCCCCTAAATGGGAATCTTCTTCTTCACCAATTGGAGTTTCCAAGGATACTGGCTCTTGTGCGATTTTTTGGATTTCACGCACACGCTCCACAGTGATTCCCATGCCTTCCGCAATTTCCTCAGGCAATGGTTCGCGACCTTTATCTTGCAACAACTGACGAGAAATACGAATCAATTTATTAATCGTTTCTACCATATGTACAGGAATACGAATCGTACGAGCTTGGTCCGCAATAGCACGCGTAATCGCTTGACGAATCCACCATGTAGCATATGTGGAGAATTTGTAACCTTTTGTATAGTCGAATTTATCAACCGCTTTAATCAGACCAAGGTTACCTTCTTGAATCAAATCCAAGAATAACATACCACGACCTACATAGCGTTTTGCGATGCTGACAACTAAGCGCAAGTTAGCATCTACCAATTTTTTCTTAGCCTTTTTGGCAAGTTGAATATCTTTATATGTAGCATCTTCTGTTGCGCCAGCTTCAATTTGCTTTGCTAAAACGATTTCTTCGTCCGCAGAAAGCAAAGGAACACGACCAATCTCTTTGAGGTACATACGCACTGGGTCATCGATATTAACACCAGAGTCTACGCTTAAGTCGATGGAGATACTCTTCTCACTAACAACCTCTTCAGCATCTTCTTCTGGCTCGATTGGATGTTCTTCTACATCTTCTGCATCGATGTCAGCTACAACCTCAATATTTAATTTACCTAACGTAGTATAAATGTCATCTAATTGTTCTGCAGTAATTTCCGCCTGCTCATGAAGAGCATCTGAAATCTCGGATTGTGTCAACACACCGGTCTTACGGCCTTTTTCAAGAAGTTGTTCCACAATCTCCTCTATTTGACTTTTTTGTACTTTCTTAGCCACAGCGCTCTCCTTTATAGTATTGTTTACTTAGACCATTCTCTAATTAAATTCTGTATTTCCTGACATTTATGTAATTCGCTAACAAACGTCGAATCTCCTGCCCGTTTTAGTTGATCCGCCATAATTGAATGCGCCTTATACTGTTCACGCAATGAATGGAGCCTTATCTTGCGGATTAATCCAGGCACTTGTACCTTATATTCATCGTCACTCATCACAACCAATCTAGAGTAAATATCATACTCTGATGGGGTTAACACAGACTGAATTGCTGTTTCATCTAGGTGACCTTCTGTCTTGTACAAGGAGAAAATCTTTTCTATTATACATCGATATTCGCTTTTTTGAAAGTCTTCTATCGGCAAATAGCTCATCATATGAGATAATATTTCCCCATCAGTAAAAGCTAAGGACAATAATTTTTCCGCATCCCCCTTAGGTAAATCCTGTGTTGGCAAAGGTGCTGATGCAGTATCTACTAATTCAATTTGTCCTTTTTTCACATAATCTCGGAAGTATCTAAATATGCTGCTATTATCAAGCCATAATGGCAGTGCCAATGTTTTTAATGCGTCATCTCGCTGTGTTTGACTATCTATATTTGCAATATAGGGGAACACATCAGCCATAACGGCTTGTTTTCCTTCAGTATCGTTAGTATCGTGCTTAATTAAAGACTCACTCAATAAATAATCGAGAGGTTTCACAGCCTTTGCAACTAAGTCTTTAAATGCCTGCCCACCATGATTACGTACATAATCATCAGGATCTTTTCCATCTGGCATGGCGAGAACACGCACCTTAAAGTCCGTATTTTGTAATAATTCAATGGCCCTAGCAGCCGCTTGGCGCCCAGCACCATCCATATCATAGGCTAATACAATTTCATCAGCCTGTCTCATCAAGATATGACCATGGTCTCTTGTATAAGCAGTCCCTAAAGAGGCCACCACATTCGTAACGCCATGGTTATGGGCTGATATAACATCCATATACCCTTCTACGAGAATGGCTTGTCTCTCCTGACGAATCGATTTGTACGCCTTATCAAAAGCAAATAGTATTTTACCCTTTTCGAAGATAGATGACTCTGGAGAGTTTAAATATTTTGGTGTGCTGTCATCCATGACACGACCACCGAAGGCAACTACTCGTCCTTTACCATCCATTATAGGAAACATAATACGATTTCTAAAGAAATCATAGAATTGTCCCTTTTGGTTTTTACGCACCAAATTCAACTCTAATAAAATTGAATCATCAATACCGCGCTTATGGAAGGCACGATATAACTTGTCCCAACCATCAGGGGCAAATCCAAGCTTGAACTGTTCTATGGTTTCCTTCGTAAGTCCCCGCTTCTTCAAATAATCGAGCCCCACCTTTCCCATAGAGGTTTGTGTGAGACAGTTATGGAAAAATGTGGCTGCTAAATCACAAGCTTCATATAGTTTTTTACGCCTTTCATCTCGAGCTCGCTGCTCAGGTGAAAGCTTCGCCTCTGGCAATGGAATATTAGCCCTGTTAGCTAGCCGCTCTAGTACCTCTACAAAGGTTAAATGTTCTAACTCCATAAGGAATTTAATAACATTCCCCGATGCATGGCAACCAAAACAATAATAAAAACCCTTTTCAGGGGCAACGCTAAAGGATGGCGTTTTTTCATTATGGAAAGGACAACAACCCCAATAGTTCTTGCCGCGTTTCTTTAAGGCTACATGCTCGGATATAACTGATACGATATCATTAGCATCTTTGATTTGTTCAATCAACTCATTTTCAAAATATCGGCTCATAGCCAACGCCTCCTTCCCCATATATATATTAATTCGATATACAAATAAAAACTCCTCTATTTGTAAAAGATTTTAATTAGTTAAATTATTAAAATAATACAAAAACTAAATACGAATCATAGGAATCCTTATCTATCAAACTAAATACATAAAGATTCCTATACGCCGTATTAAACGATACCATTACCAATATTTTGATAACAATAGGCTGCAATGATAACATTGCAGCCTATACTTATCGCTTATTGCATATTATTTTGCGTAATCCACAACGCGAGTTTCACGAATAATTACGACCTTGATTTGGCCTGGATATTCGAGTTCAGACTCGATGCGTTTTACGATATTCCGAACGAGTAATGTAGACTCAGCTTCATCAATCTTATCCGGTTTTACTACAACGCGAATCTCACGACCTGCTTGAATAGCAAAGCATTTTTCAACGCCTTCGAAGGATTCAGCGATTTCTTCCAATTTAGATAAACGTTTCAAGTAGTTTTCTAATGTTTCTCGACGCGCTCCAGGACGAGCTGCGGAGATAGCATCAGCAGCAGCTACTAATACAGCCTCAACACTTTGGAATTCTTCATCACCATGATGAGCACCAATACAGTTGATTACCGCTGCGCTTTCACGATATTTACGAGCTACATCAACACCGATTTGAACATGAGAGCCCTCAAGTTCGCGGTCCAATGCTTTACCGATATCATGAATTAAACCACCTCGTTTAGCCAATGTTACATCACAGCCAAGTTCAGCTGCCATTAAACCTGCTAAATGAGATACTTCGATGGAATGTTTCAATACGTTTTGACCGTAACTAGTACGATATTTCAAACGACCTAAAATCTTAACGATTTCAGGATGTAAGCCGTGAACATCAGCTTCAAATGTCGCTTGTTCACCAGCCTCTTTAATAGTTTGGTCCACCTCTTTACGAGCCTTACCAACCATTTCTTCAATACGAGCTGGATGGATACGACCGTCTACAATCAATTTTTCCAATGCGATACGAGCCACTTCACGACGAATTGGATCGAAACCGGAAAGAATAACTGCTTCTGGTGTATCATCGATAATCAAGTCAATACCTGTTAATGTTTCAAGTGCGCGAATATTGCGGCCTTCACGACCGATAATGCGACCTTTCATTTCATCATTAGGCAATGCCACTACGGATACGGTAGTTTCCGCTACATGGTCAGCTGCGCAACGTTGGATTGCAGAGGAGATAATTTCTTTCGCTTTTTTCTCCGCTTCATCCTTAGCTTGCTGTTCCATTTCCTTAACCATAATCGCCGTTTCATGACGGATTTCTTGTTCTACATTCGTTAACAAGATATTTTTCGCTTCTTCGAAAGTCATGCCAGAAATGCGTTCCAATTCTGCCATTTGTTTTTCATACAAAGCTTCTACCTTTTCACGGCTTTGGGCTAATTCAGCTTCTTTGCGATGTAAAGTTTCCTCTTTGTGCTCAATATTGTCTAATTTTTTATCCAAAGATTCTTCTTTTTGAAGAATACGGCGTTCCATACGTTGAAGTTCAGAACGACGATCTTTATTTTCTCGTTCCACATCAGAACGGAGCTTATGAATTTCTTCTTTTGCTTCTAATAAAGCTTCTTTCTTTTTAGACTCAGCTGTGCGCTCACCGTTAGCGATGATGCGTGAAGCCTCTTGCTCAGCTTGATTCAGTTTTCCTTCAGCAATATTTTTTCTTAAAAAATAGCCTGCCCCTAGTCCAATCAGTACCATTACCACTGCAATTAGACAATACTCTAAAATCTGTCCCACATTCTCTAAAATCTGTCTCACCTCCTCTTAAATTCTCAAAATCGAGCTTTCATGCTCCTTTTTATGCCCTTCATGCATTAAATTATCAATTAGCCTTATCATCATATAAATAAATAAGGCTATTTTTAATTTTAGACTTGAAAGCCCTTTCTGTCAAGATTTTACAAGCCTAGCAAGGACTCTCAAAAAGCATACTTTATTCATAAAAATCATTACATACGACTTGAATCGTGCTTGTTGAGAACCCTCTGTATTTGAGAAAGTTGAATACTTTTACACGAGGAGTGCGGTCCTCATTGAGAATGGAGCCAAATTTTTTCTCCATCACTCGATAGGCCGCTTTTACTTCATCATAAGAAGAAATTTCTTGGGGAATCTCAAGCCCCCGAAGTTTCATCTTTTGTTTAATCATATAGGCCCCATATTTTTGTTCTTTCATCAAGTACGCTAATACCTGCTCAGATAAGCGCTCATCGTTGATATAATCATACTCTCTAAGGCGTTCAAGGACCCGCTCAATGATTGGGTCCTCGAATTGTTTACGTCTCATTTTTTGTGTTAGTTCATAGGAACTAAGAAATCGTTGAGCTAGGAAGCGATACGCTTGATCCATAGCAGCTTGCATCGTTTCTTCACTCATAATTATACTTCTTCAGTTACTTCTTCACCGATTACGTCGATTTCTTCTGTACCTACTGCCAATGTATCGCGAATAATACGATCGATTTCATCTGCTACTTGTGGGTTATCAAGTAAGTACTGTTTAGCAGCCTCTTTACCTTGGCCCATACGCTCCCCATTGTAGGAATACCATGCGCCAGATTTATTAATAATTTCCATATTTGTACCGATATCGATAAGCGTACCTGCTTTGGAGATACCTTCGCCGTACATCAAATCGAATTCAGCTGTTTTGAATGGAGGTGCTACTTTGTTTTTAACAACTTTAACTTTAGTGCGGGCACCAACGTTTTCGTTATTAGCTTTAATTAACTCACCTTTACGAACATCGAGGCGTACAGAAGAATAGAATTTCAACGCACGACCACCAGTTGTCGTTTCAGGGTTACCAAACATTACGCCTACTTTTTCACGCAATTGGTTGATAAAGATAACAACAGTTTTAGATTTACTGATGATACCTGTCAATTTACGCAATGCTTTACTCATTAAACGAGCTTGTAAACCTACGTGAGCATCGCCCATTTCGCCTTCAATTTCAGCTTTAGGAACTAAAGCTGCAACGGAGTCAACTACGACAATATCTACAGCGCCACTGCGAACAAGAGCTTCTGTAATTTCAAGAGCTTGCTCACCATTATCTGGTTGAGAAATCAATAAATTATTGATATCTACGCCCAAGTTACGAGCATATACTGGATCCATCGCATGCTCCGCATCAATAAATGCCGCAATGCCACCTTGTTTTTGTGCTTCTGCTACAGCATGAAGTGCTACTGTTGTTTTACCAGAGGATTCTGGGCCGTAGATTTCAATAACACGACCACGAGGGAAACCACCTACACCAACAGCGATATCGATAGCAAGAGAACCGGAAGAGATAACCTCTACGTTCATGCGATCAGCCGCTTCACCAAGACGCATAATAGCGCCTTTACCAAAGTCTTTTTCAATTTGTTTTAACGCGTTATCCAACGCTGCTTGTCTGCCATCTACAGCCATTATTTTATTTCCCCTTTTCTGTTATATAAGTATACACATAATATAGTGCTAGCTCTGCTGCACTTTGTCTAATATCATCTCGATTACCAATTAGATTTGCTTTATGAGCTACGGTGCCATGTGGCCCAGTTACACCGAACCACACAAGACCAACTGGCTTTTCAGGGCTACCACCGCCGGGACCGGCTATGCCCGTCGTAGAAACGGCATAGGTCGTTTGTCCAATAGCTCTTGCCCCTTCCGCCATAGCCTTAGCGACTTGTTCACTTACGGCACCATACGTATCAAGCATGTCTTGAGGTACACTTAGCACACGATGTTTTATGTCGTTGCTATACGAAATAACGCCACCCATGTAGTACTCACTACTGCCACTCACATTAGTAAGTAATTTACCAACTAAACCGGAAGTACAAGATTCAGCAGTACTAATCGTACTGTGCTCCTCCAGTAAAGCTCGACCGAGGGTTTCCTCCATAGAAACTGTCAAATCACGGCCTACCCGAGAGCCTAATCGTTCTCGAATAATAGTATCCCAAGGATTGAGAAGCGCTTGTACGGCCTCTAAGGTGTCAGCCTTAGCAGTAATACGAACCTCGATATAGCCTTTTTTAATGAGCAAAGCTATAGTCGGATTTGATTGATTCTTAATGAGGTCCATCAACGTGTTCTCTAGGTCGATTTCACGAATATCATATACGCCATATCGATAGGATGTAACAACACCTTGTGAACCAAAGCGATTATCTAAGTAAGGTACTACGCTCTCTTGGAACATGCCCTTCATTTCTCCAGGAGGTCCAGGTAACAGTATATATGTAGTATCCCCATCTTCTACGACAACACCAGGAGCTACGCCTACAGGATTTTTAAGAATCTTTGCCCCTTCAGGTAACTCCGCCTCCCGACGGCTTGCCTCGGGTACAGTTCGTTTTACACTTTCAAAAAAACGTGTAACCTCATCCATCGCCTCTTGATTAAATACAATAGGTCGTCCAACAGAATCGGCTAATACATTACGCGTAATATCCCCCTGCGTTGGGCCTAACCCACCAGTACTAATCACAATATCAGCCCGTGTACTAGCCAGCTGAAAAACCTCTGCCATTCGCTTAGGATTATCACCAACTACGGATTGATGAGCGATAGTATAGCCTAATTTATTTAACTCTTGCGCTAGCCAAGATACATTCGTATTGACTGTATCACCTAGCAATAATTCTGAGCCTGTAGAAATAAGTTCTACAATCATCAGATCACCTCCACACTCGAATATATCGAAGTGTATTATTCTACAACGGTAGCTACAACGTCGTAAGCAAACCCTTGTTCTACTTGTACCTTAAGAATGTCACCAGGTTTAATATCTTCGCCACAGTCTTCGATATACATATTACCGTCTACATCAGGAGCTTGAGATTTCAAACGACCTTTTGCAAGCAATGTATGATTATCGCCTTCTTCGATTTCTTCGACCATTGCATAATCAATGGTACCTTCTAAGTCGCGATTGTTCTCTTCAGAGATAGCAGCTTGGATAGACATGAGAACGTGGTAACGTTCTTCTTTAACCGCTTCTGGGACTTGGTCTTCACGAGCACCAGCCGGTGTGCCTTCCTCTTGAGAGTAAGTAAATACACCCATGTTATCGAATTTGATTTCTTTTACAAAGTCGCAAAGTTCCTCAAATTGCTCGTCTGTTTCACCAGGGAAGCCAACGATAATAGATGTACGCAATGTAATATGAGTAGGCGCATTTCTAATTTTCTTAAGCAAACGCTCAATATCATTGCGATCATCGCGGCGATTCATTTGCTTCAAGATATCGTTATTAACATGTTGCAGCGGAATATCTACATATTTACAAAGTTTTGGCTCATTAACGATAATATCTAACAATTCATCAGAGAAGAATGTTGGATATAAGTAGAGCATGCGAATCCATTCGATGCCTTCTACAGTAGTTAATTCTTTTAACAAGGTAGTCAACAATGGTTTGCCATCGTTGAGGTCAATACCATAGCTAGTCGTATCTTGAGCAATAAGAACAACCTCTTTAACACCAGATGCTGCTAAGCGTTCTACTTCGGCTTTAATAGACTCAATTGTACGGCTACGGAATGCACCACGCACCTTTGGAATAATACAGAAAGTACAACCATTGTTACAGCCTTCTGCAATTTTTACATATGCACTGTAACGAGGTGTAGTCTGAATACGAGGCATACGCTCATCATAGATGTTCGTAATATTCTCCATAATACAACTACGATTGCCATGCTCAATAGCATCAACGGCTACCATAATTTGGTCCCATGCACCAGTACCGATTAATGCATCAATTTCAGGAATTTCTTGGAACAATTCATCCTGATATTGTTGGCTAAGACAACCTGCTACAATAAGGCCCTTACAACGGCCATCTTCCTTATATTGAGCAACCTCAAGGATGGTATTAATAGACTCAGCCTTGGCTTTTTCAATAAAGGTGCAGGTATTAACAACGATAAGATCTGCTTCGCTTAGGTCTTCAGTGATGGTATAGCCATTGTCTTTCAACAAGCCTAACATGACTTCAGTATCTACTAAATTTTTAGCACAACCTAGGCTAACATACCCTAATTTCTTACCCATTCTATATCCTTTCTTCACTCGATTATCTCTCTATCTCTTTTCCCATTGATGGAATCTATTCAACTGGCTTAGTCTTTACGAAATCGTACTTGACTAACCCAATGGTTTAACAATAACTTTTTACCTTCCATGGTATAGCCACCATTCACAGGCCATAAGACTAATTCTTGACCCATAGAATCCTTCGGCTCATCCATTTCAGGATTGGTGAACATATAGGTAAAATTATTTTCTACCATATATTTCGCCGTTTTTGTAGATAACAACCAATTAATAAATTCAACACTATCCGCTTTGTGCTTTGAATTTTTTAATACCGCAGCACCTGTCACATAGTAAGACGTGCCATCTTTAGGATAAATGAACTTAATTGGATATCCATGACGATTATACTGAGTTGCATCAGATAAGTTTCCAATCCCAATATTTGTTTCTCCTAATGCCGTTAAGCGTACTGGAGTAGACAAAAATTTAGCATGTTGTACTACATGTGGTTTCAAGGTATACAAATATTCAAGAGCCTCTGGTTCCCCTTTGTACTCCACCATATTATATAGTAAATTTGCCGCATTTTGAGATGCTACAAAATCGGTCATAATAATAGACCAGTCCCCTTGTTTTCCCAAGGTTTCCCAAGTCGTAATATACTTGCCAATACCATTGTGGAAAGTATCATTTTGAACAAATACGATAGGATCATACCAAAGGCCAACCCAGTAGCCATTAGGATCCTTAAATGTATCTCGCACTTCATCAATTCGTTCATTAACGATTGGTGCATATTTACCAGTATTAGCACCTACAACGAGATTATCCTCAGAGGTGAGTACTAAATCGCCAGATGTGTCAGCTACAGTTGACGCTGACCGTTGTGCCATTTGATCCTCTGTAAGAGGCATGATCGTAACCTTTACATTTTGTTCCACTTCATACCGAGCAGCTAGCATTGTAGTTAAATTATTTGGCAAGTCTGTGTAGACTGTGATTTCACCGCGAACTGGCTCTTTTGCCTGTTCGATTTGTTCTTGATGGTAAAAGTTCATGCCGTAGGTCAACATCCCTACTACAAAAAGGGCTAAAACGCCCGGAGCAATCCACCGTTTCATATATGCCTCCTATAAGACATAACGTATCCACAACGAAACTAGTAAAAATAATCTCTATAATTAACGACCACCACGGCTTTTATTAGGCGAATGACCTTTAGTCGTACCACTACGAGATGGTCTCCCCTTACTAGTACGATTACTATTGCGACCAATTGGGCGTGGCGGAATTAAACATTCTGGGCCAAAACCAATTAAGTCACGTCGATTAGCCTCTATGAGGGCCTCTTTAACAAGGTCATAGTTTTCAATATTTTTAAACTGCATCAAAGCGCGTTGCTTAGCTTTATCTCTACCCTTTTTAGCTACATATACAGGCTTTCCATCTAAAGGATTAATGCCTGTATAGTACATACAAGTAGACAGACTACCAGGTGTAGGAATAAAGTCTTGTACTTGTTCAGGGTACATGTGGTGATCACGCAAAAACTCCGCTAATTCGATAGCATCTTCCAAGGCACAGCCTGGATGAGAGCTCATAAAGTATGGTACTAAGTATTGCTTTTTACCAAGTTTTTTATTAGCCTCTTCAAACCAAGATTTAAAGGTGAGGAACTCTTCCTTTCCAGCCTTGCCCATCATGTTGGTTACACGTTTAGACACATGTTCTGGAGCTACTTTTAACTGACCACTGACGTGAAACTCACAGAGCTCGCGCACAAAGTCTTTATTGTTATCCGCCAGCACATAATCATAGCGCAAGCCAGAGCGAACAAATACTTTTTTCACGCCTTTTAACTTGCGCAACTTACGAAGCAAAGCAATGTAATCATCATGATTTGTATTCAAGTTCTCACAAGGCTCAGGTGCGGCACAAGTACGCCCTTTACAAGCACCATATACAGCTTGTTTATCACAGGCTAAATGACGGAAATTCGCTGTAGGCCCCCCTACATCGTGAATATACCCCTTAAAGTTATCCATATTAATCATCGTCTGAGCTTCGTCAATCAATGACTCATGACTACGATTTTGGATGATACGACCTTGGTGGTTTGTAATAGCGCAGAAAGAACAACTGCCAAAACAACCACGTTGGCTCACAAGGCTAAACTGTACCTCGCTTAAGGCTGGTACACCACCTTTATCATCGTATTTAGGATGCCATTTACGAGTATAGGGCAGATTATACACCCCATCCATTTCCTCTTGTGTCAATGGTAATGCAGGCGTATTCTGAATCAAATATCGGTCACCATGCTTCTGTACCACTATGCGGCCATAGAACGGATCTTGTTCGTCATATTGGATGCGAAACGCATCGGCAAAGTCCATTTTGTCAGCCTTAATAGCTTCATAAGATGGACACTCCACATAATCAATGGTAGGAATGTCCTTTGCCATGTAACAAATCCCCCGTATAGACGGCAAGGACTCTTTAAATCTGCCTTGGTCTAACGCATCAGCTAGTTCGACGATTTGAAGTTCACCCATACCGTAAACGAGTACATCCGCCTTAGAATCGACTAAGATAGAGCGACGCACTGTATCTGACCAGTAATCATAATGACCAAAGCGGCGTAAGGATGCCTCTATGCCCCCAATAATAAGCGGCACATCACTGTAAGCCTCCTTCATGCGGTTTGCATATACCAAGGTAGCACGATCTGGACGATGACCCGCTTCACCGCCTGGAGAGTAATCATCTTGACGGCGAATTTTCTTTGCCGCCGTAAATTTATTGAGCATTGAGTCTAAATTCCCTGCTGTAACAAGGGATGCTAGACGCGGTTTACCTAGTTTTTTGAAAGCCTCTACATCATTCCAATCTGGTTGATCTATAATGCCTACACGATAGCCTTTGGATTCTAGGTATCTGCCGATAACCGCAGGAGCAAAGGACGGATGGTCCACATAGGCGTCCCCACTGATGAGAACGAAATCTAATTCGGCCCAACCTCGTTCCTTCATATCCGAAGGTTCTGTTACTAAAAATCTATCCATTGATTGTGTAAATGCCTTTCTATCCTTCCTAATCAACTATTAGAAAAGGAATAACCACAGTAAAAATAATGCCATACAGAATAAAATAATGCCCAAAACAATACGTTCTTGAACGATAGAACGTTGGCGTTTTCGTTGCCGCGTTTCTAAAGACATACGCTTCTTAGAGGTTTGGTATTCAACGAATTCGCTTTGTACCAAAGTAGGAGCGGCTTGAGCTTTCTGTCTCGTCACAGAGCGCAAAGAAAAGGTATCAATATCTCCTACTTGACTTTGATAGGCTTTCACCAAACGATCTCCATCGAGATCCAAGTAATTGCCATAATTACGAATAAAGCCTTTTACGTAGACCTGTCCAGGAATGATGTCATAGTTGCCATCTTCGATAGCCTCTAAATAGGTTGTTTTGATATGTAGCACCTGCTCCACATCTTTAAAGGTTAGATTACGTCTTACCCGTTCACGTCGTAATTCTTCGCCTAATTCAGCCATTTTCGTTCCTTTCTAAATCTATGTAATATTATACTCATTCAATTATTGCTCATCAGTGGAATCAGAGAAATATCTAGCTTTCGCTTGTTCAGGGCTCATCAAAATTTCTCGAGCCTTACTGCCCATGCTCGGACCAACGATTTTAAGATCTTCCATTGTATCTACAAGGCGCGCTGCACGGGTATAACCGATGCGGAAACGACGCTGTAACATAGATACAGAGGCTTGACCAGATTCCATAACAAGATTTACCGCACGCTCTAATAATTCATCGCGGTATACATCATTATCATCGGAAGTTTCTTTTTCAGCTTCCTTTTCTGCCTCTTGCGTTACCGTATTATCATACTCTGGCTCGCGTTGAGCTTTCACAAATTCTACGAGTTTTTCTACCTCATCATCAGAGATAAATGCACCTTGTACACGAATTGGTTTATTCGCCCCAATTGGAGCAAACAACATATCGCCTTTACCTAGCAATTTCTCGGCCCCCGCCATATCGAGGATAGTACGGGAGTCAATTTGAGAGCCTACAGCAAAGGAAATACGGCTTGGTACATTGGCTTTAATAGAGCCAGTAATAACATTAACAGATGGACGTTGTGTAGCAAGTACCATGTGGATACCTGCAGCGCGCGCCATTTGTGCCAGACGACTAATGGATTCTTCAATGTCATCTGGAGCAGTCATCATAAGGTCAGCCAACTCGTCGATAATCAGTACGATTAATGGCATAGCCGCCTTAGGGTGTGCTTCATTATAGCTCTTAATATCACGTTTACCAGATGCTGCAAAGGCTTTATAACGCGCCTCCATTTCTCGAACGGCCCATCGCAATACAGCTGCTGCTTTTTTCATATCTGTTACAACTGGCGCCATCAAATGAGGGATACCATTATAGATAGACAATTCAACCATCTTAGGGTCGATTAATAAAAGCTTAACCTCTTCTGGTTTACGACTAAAGAGAATACTGGAAATCAATGTATTTACACATACAGATTTACCAGAACCCGTCGTACCTGCTACGAGCAAGTGAGGCATCTTCGCAAGGTCTGTGATCACAGGTTTCCCTGCAATATCCTTACCAAGACCTACAGGAATGCCACCTCGAGCATCCTTAAAGTCGCTACAATCAAGAACGTCACGCAAATGAACGGCTTCAGTTGTCTTATTAGGTACCTCGATACCGATAGCAGATTTACCTGGGATTGGAGCCTCCATACGAATATGTTGCGCAGCTAAATTAAGAGCAATATCATCTGTTAAATTAACAATACGACTAACCTTTACCCCAGGAGCAGGCTCGATTTCATAACGCGTAACGGTCGGACCTTGTGTAGCATTTACAACCTTAGCCGTAATGCCGAAGTTACTCAATACATTCTCAAGCATCATCGCATTGTGAGCTACTTCTTCCCCATTATTTTGACTCCCCTTCCCTTTCGCCAAAATATCAAGGCTTGGGAAATGGTAAGGTCTATCGTAAGTACGGTGAATTTGACCGTCTTTAGATACTGCAACTTGGGCTGTATCCTCTGTAGTGCTAATAATGGATGGCACTTGTAAGCCCATGCCTGCCATACTGGCTCCAGCACTTACAGAACTAGCAGCACCCGTGCCTGGCACGGCAGACGCAATAGCTCCGTGATTAGTCTCTAGTGGACCCATCGTTGTATCTTGATATGAGAATTCAGGTTCTTCCTCTTCAGTATTTCGTACTGCTTCAGACTCATCAGTATAGCCTTCGTCTGGTGTATATGTGTAATCCTCATCTGGAACATATACATAATCATCGCCAGTAGATCGATGCGTATCAGAAAATTGATCAAAATCATCAGCATCATACGTCTTAGCATCGCCAGATGCTTCTGAAATATTAGCCAATTGCTCAGCTGCACGATTACGCGCTTCTAATTCAGCTAATTCCTTCCAAGATGTAGGCGCTTTTGGCGGCTCTACAGTTGTAACTGTGTCTGGTATAGGTTCCACATCTACAGAAGTATCAGTTTCAAAGCTATCTCTATCGGTAGTAATACCACGTTTTTCTAAGCTATCTAATGCTTGATCAGCAGCATCTTCAAAGCGTGTATCTTTTTCCCTGTTATAGGCTTTACGTTGTTCTGCAGCTTCTTTGCGTTGCTCATTCCAGTCCTCAAATACCTCTTTAGCAACTGCCACCTTCTCAGCAGCTACTTCTTTTGCTACGTCTAAACCTACTTGAGTTTTATCTGCTGCCTTTTGTAAGCCACTGCGCAAGGATAATCTAGTAATAAGAAGACCAAAGGCTAATAACAAGAACACATCGAGAATAATAGCACCTAAATTACCTAATAAAGTGCGCATAAATGTTGCAATAGCTCCACCTACTACACCACCTTGATTAGCCAATTGTGTAGTAATGAGTTCCTGCCCCTCAGGAACACGCCACAATGGAACAAGAGCTAACAAGAATAGGAAAAACAAGGTCATTACTACGCCTCGTTTTGTAAAGGAAATAAATGTGCCCTTATATAATAATCGCCAACCTACCCAGAAAACGCATAAACAAGGAATAATACCACCTAGACCGAAGCCATAGCGGAATATACCTGTTAAAATTTGACCAACAAGACCAAGTTCAAAGCCAAAGAAACCGAGCAAAGAGATCACTGCAAAGGCAATGACAATAAGCCCTTTAACTTCGCTGCGCAAAGAAAAGCCTTGAGACTTTGATTGCTGTTTTATACTTGTTCGCTTACGGCGTGTGTTGCGTTTTTTGGTGGAAGTGTTTTCTTCTGCCATAAATCTATACAAACCCCTTACTTATATAACATTACAGTAAATTAACTTATCATTATATTATAGCATATATCGAAGTATTTAGTTAACTTTTACGACGTTCTTCCCAGTCGTTAAGCAATTGTTCTTCTCTACCTCTTTTTATGCCATTGTAATAGGTGGCATCTACAAGAGGTGTCGGTAAATATTGTTGTTTTACATAGCCATTCGGATAGTTATGAGCATACTTATAGGCTTTCCCGTGACCTAATTTGCTAGCCCCACTATAATGACTATCCTTCAAATGATCTGGTACCTGCCCACAATCCTTGTGGCGCACGTCGGCAATAGCTGCATCAATTGCCATATAGGCAGAATTACTTTTTGACGCTAACGCCACATAACATGCAGCCTCGGACAATATAATACGCGCCTCTGGAAAACCTACCATATGAGCCGCTTGAGCTGCAGCATTTGCCAAAATCAATGCTTGTGGATCAGCAAGACCTACATCCTCAGCAGCACAAATCACGATACGACGAGCGATAAAGTTCGGGTCCTCCCCTGCTTCAATCATACGAGCTAAATAATGCACTGTCGCTTGTACATCAGAGCCGCGCATACTTTTAATAAAAGCAGAAATCGTATCATAGTGGCTATCACCTTTTTTGTCATATGTATAAATACGACGGCCTACAACCTTTTCAAGGACCTCAATAGATATAGTACCTTCGTCGGGAACCATAGCTGCCGCTTGTTCTAAAATATTGAGAGCCATCCTACCATCACCGTTGACGAAGATGCCTACATCCTCTAGTACTTCGTCGGTGACTTGTAAACGACGTTTACCAAGACCTACCTCTTCATCGGTAATAGCACGACGCAGAATTTGACCGATAGCCTTAGGTGTAAGGGCCTCTAATGTGATAAGTCTCAATCGAGATAAAAGAGGTCTATTAACCTCAAAAAACGGATTTTCTGTGGTGGCACCAATAAGAATAATTGTGCCATCCTCTACACAAGGTAACAGCACATCTTGTTGGCTTTTATTAAAACGATGAATTTCATCGAGGAATAGAATGGTTCTCTGTTGCAGAGAACGAACACGCTTACGGGCATCTTCAATGATGGTGCGCAATTCACCAATACCTGCATTAGTAGCGTTTAAATTTACAAAATGACTATTACTCATCTTAGCAATAATGCCAGCTAATGTAGTTTTACCCGTTCCACAAGATCCATAAAAAAGCATGGATGGTATCGTATCCTTCTCTACCATAGCACGCAAGAAAGTTCCCTTTCCTACAGCCTTCTCCTGACCATATAAATGATCTAATTTTGTAGGACGCATCCGCACAGGAAGCGGCTCATATGTATTTGTAGGCGCCAAATCAAATAAACTATCCATTCTCTCACCTCAATCCATAAGCTCTTAACTATTAATTAATCCATAATATATTAACTATTTTCTTATATTTTAACGCTATTTTTACACGCAAAAAAGCCCCACCATGCCGTAATGTACCGCGTTTTGATCCTGCTTAGGGCAGGTGGGTGCCCTCCTCATCCTGCGGTTGTCCCGTAAGGGCGTAACGTTCAGACGAGAGTCCGGACTCCCGAAGTAAATGTGTTGGCTCAAAACTGCGATATCACACGCACATGGCAGGGATATCTTATACATAAATAGTATCAGAAAGATTAGTAATTAACAAGACTTGACATTTCAATTTTAATCAATTCTTGCCTATGTTTTTACACTAAAGATTGCTCTTCTTCTTCCTCAATATCTGGTTTAATATGCAATTCTTTTAATTGCTTAGGTTCTACTTCAGATGGAGCTTGGCTCATAACATCAGAAGCAGATTGTGTTTTAGGGAATGCGATTACGTCGCGGATAGATTGACGTTTTGCCATTAACATAACAAGACGATCTAAGCCGAATGCACAGCCTGCATGAGGAGGTGCACCATATTGGAATGCATCAAGCATGAAGCCGAATTTGGATCTTGCTTCTTCGATAGATAAGCCAATTGCTTTGAATACTTTTTCTTGTACGTCAGCTTGGTAAATACGCAAGGAACCGCCACCGATTTCTACGCCATTCAATACCATGTCATAAGCAATCGCTTTTACACTGCCAGGATCGGATTCTAATTTATCAAGATCCGCATGGCGTGGCATTGTGAACGGATGGTGCATTGCAACATACCGTTTTTCATCTTCGTTATATTCGAACATAGGGAAGTCAGTTACCCATGTGAATGCCAATTTATCAGGATCAATCATGTTCATGCGGCGTGCCATTTCAAGGCGCAATTCGCCTAATGCACGTGCCACAGTAGCAGGTTTATCAGCAATCATCAATACGAGGTCGCCACCTTTAGCACCCATTTTTTCACCGATATTGCGGATTGTATCTTCACCTAAGAACTTCATGATTTGAGACTTGATAGAACCATCTTCGTTGAAGCAAGCCCATGCAAGGCCTTTTGCACCATAACGGTTTACATATTCAACGAGGTCATCAAGTTCACGGCGAGGAATACCAGCATCGCCAGGTACTACGATACCTTTAACTACGCCACCATTGTCGATAACAGAGCGGAATACTTTGAATTCTGTATCTTTTACAAGATCAGTTACATCAGTAAACGCCATATCAAAGCGAAGGTCTGGTTTATCAGAACCATATTTATCCATTGCTTCGTCCCATGTAATACGAGGCATTGGCAACGTAATTTCTTTGCCCATTGCAGTTTTGAATACATGAGCTACCATTTCTTCAAGCATGGAGTAGATGTCCTCTTCGTCTACGAAGGACATTTCCAAGTCGAGTTGAGTGAACTCAGGTTGACGGTCTGCACGCAAATCTTCATCGCGGAAGCAACGAGCGATTTGGAAGTATTTTTCATAACCAGCAACCATCAAGATTTGTTTGAAGATTTGTGGAGATTGAGGCAACGCGTAGAATGTACCAGCATTTACACGGGAAGGAACTAAATAGTCACGAGCACCTTCAGGTGTAGATTTAGTAAGCATTGGAGTTTCAATTTCCAAGAAATCACGGCTATCGAAGAAGTCGCGCATAGCTTTTGTTACTTTGTGACGTAAAATCAAGTTGCGTTGCATTTCTGGACGACGCAAGTCAAGGTAACGGTATTTCAAACGAATATTTTCATCTACATCGATATCATCTTGGATATAGAATGGAGGAGTTTTAGCGGAGTTCAATACGCGCAACTCTTCACAGAACATTTCATATGCACCTGTAGGAAGGTTTGGATTGATAGCAGAATCATCACGTTTTGTGATAGTACCACGCACGCAAAGAACATATTCATTACGAACATCCTCTGCTTTGTGGAAAGATTCTACGTTATGATCTGGGGACGCTACTATTTGTACTACGCCAGAACGATCGCGTAAGTCCAAGAAAATCAAACCACCATGGTCACGACGGCGTTCAACCCAACCACATAATACGACCTCTTTACCTACCTCTTGTTCAGAGATGGTGCCACAACCGTGCGTACGGTGTAAGCCTTGCATTGTTTCCATTCTAATTGTCATCCTTTCACCAAAGAAGTTATACGCTCAGACACTGCATCGAGAGATACAGTCTCTTGTTCACTAGTATCCATGAATCGGATAATGGCTTCTCCACGAGCCAATTCATCATCACCCAATATGATAACATATTTTGCATTAATTTTGTTAGCATATTTTAATTGTGCCTTCATACTCTTGCCCTGTCCGTCCATTTCAACGGTTACATAGGCATCATGTAATGCTTGGCAGATTTTGAAAGCCTCTACCTTAGCCGCATCACCTAGGGCTACTACGAACGCAGATGGTTCTACAGTTGGTTCAGGCAATAAGTTTTGTTTTTCAAGGGCTAATAATAAACGCTCCATGCCCATAGCAAAACCAATCGCTGGCGTATGAGGACCATCGAGTTCCTCTACGAGGCCATCGTAACGGCCACCACCGGCTACAGCACTTTGTGCACCTAATGGAGTATATTGCACTTCAAACGCTGTTTTAGTGTAATAATCAAGACCGCGTACGAGACGAGGATTCAATGTATATTGCACATTAGCAGCAGATAAATATGTTTTCAATTCTTCGAAGTGATCATGACACTCGCCACATAAATGTTCGTGAATTTCAGGAGCACCTACGGACAAAGATTTGCATGTTTCATTTTTACAATCCAAGATACGCAATGGATTTTTGTATAAACGTTCTTGGCAATCACTGCATAATTGTTCTTTTTTAGGTTCAAAGAATTCAATTAATTTTTCACGATATACAGGGCGGCATGTTGGACAGCCTACCGAGTTCACCTCTACATTGAGGTCTTTAAGACCAAAGTCTTTTAGCAATTGTACTACCATGCAGATAACTTCACTATCTACAACTGGAGATTGAGAGCCTAGTACCTCTGCACCAAATTGGTGGAATTGACGATAACGGCCTGCTTGTGGTTTATCATGACGGAACATAGGCCCCATGTAATACCATTTTGTAAGACCTTCTTTACCATATACTTTATTTTCTAAGTAGGCCCGTACAGCAGATGCTGTATTTTCTGGGCGCAATGTGAAGCTAGAACCACCATCATCGCCTGTCGTAAATGTGTACATTTCCTTTTGTACTACATCTGTAGTTTCACCGATACCGCGCAAGAATAATTTAGTATCTTCAAAGGCAGGTGTGCGAATTTCATTGAACCCGTATACTTTACAAATTTCACGCATACGTTGCTCAATATAGTGCCAATTTATCATTTGCTCTGGCAAAAAGTCTTGTGTACCTCTTGGTTTTCTAATAGCCATTACACAACCTCCCAAAATTTTTCACAAATTCTATGTCGTTTCTCTAATAGTGCATCTATCGTTGCGTGGTAAACATCTACATCCTTTGGCATATGCTGTTTCAATTGTCGATATTCAGGGGCGCGCATCCACTTAGACGAGCTTCCTGGCCCCATGGATAGAATGCTTTGTCGCTCTTCCATAATCTGAATATTGTATTCGCATGCTTTGCCTGGTAAGGTATAACCGATATTCTCTAACTGCCCCCGCATATATTGTTGGCGATATAGATAATATGGCACATAACCAGCCGCTTCAAGACGCTCTTTACCATATTGTACCATTTCTGCTACCAGATGTTCCGCTGGAATATCATCTTGCATATTTAAATCGTACAATGGGCTACCACGTTTTAATGCTAACGTATGAATTGTAACATTTTCCGGCAGATTTTGACATACATAATCCATATTCTCTACCATGTTTTGCATCGTTTGATGTGGTAAGCCTGCAATAAAATCCATATTTACCGCTAGAGACGTATTTGCTTTTACATATTGTAACAACTCATCAATATCACGTGCACTATGTCCACGCCCTATGCGACGTAAAATATCATCTTGCATCGTTTGTGGGTTAATACTGATACGATTGACACCTAAATCAAGCATAGATCGTAACTTTGTAGGATTAACAGAATCCGGTCGCCCCGCTTCTACAGTAAACTCATGACCTTCAGGAACAAGTATAGACAGCTGTTTTAGAACTTGGTGAAAGTCCTCATCCCCTAACACCGTCGGAGTACCGCCACCCATATAAAGGGTGTCTACCGTTAAACCATACGATTCAACAATAGTTTTCATATCCTCTATGTCCCGGCCTAAGGCAGTTAAAAATTGCCTTTTACCATCATAGTCCTGATAGAGTCCATACGGAAAGGAGCAGTAAACACAGCGGGTGTCACAAAAAGGAATGCCGCAATAGAGACTCACCTTTTTATCGTCTGTATCGGCTAAAAATGGCCGTTGATACTCACCGATAGAGCCCAGTGTAGCAAGCTTTTCCATAGACACAGAAAACTCGTCCCTAATGTGACGAGTTGCTGCGTGGACAGAGCCATATATATCTATATATTTATGTAGTAGCTTTGTAGGGCGTACGCCTACCATAGTCCCCCAAGGCGCCTCAGCTGGTAAACCTTGATATTCACGCAAGTAGCGCAGTAAAGCTTGACCTATTTGACGTCGTCCCATAGAGGAAACAGGCCCATCAAACGTCTGAATTGTATCGCCAATGATAACAGTTAGTGTATAATTCCCATCCACTTCACAAGCTTCAAGGATTACATCTGGCTCCACCTTGTCAGAAAAGAGCCCCGCTGCACCACAGTTATGAGCTACTACGGAGCCAAGGGGTAATGGCCCTGTATATAGATATGTATTAACCATGGTGATGAGCCATACGCTCTAATTTATCAAGCTCTGCTTCAGTCATATGGTTTTGGCAATCACTGCAATAACCATATACTTTTAATTGATGGTCAATAGTACGGAAGTTCAATTTTTTAGCGATAATGGACTCTAATGTTTCAAGCATATCGTCTTCAAACTCGGATACTTTGCCACATTTAACGCAAATCAAGTGATGATGGAAATGAGCGAACTCTTCATCATTCAATTCGTAACGGTTACGACCATCGCCGAAATCAAGACGTTTTAACAAATCTAGTTCTGTGAAGAGATCAAGTGTTCTGTAAATCGTAGCCAAGCCGATATCAGGAGCCACTTCTTTTACAAGTACATATACGTCTTCAGCACTTAAATGGTTTTCGTCAGCATCGATGAAGGCTTGTAAAATTGTTTGACGTTGCGTTGTTAATTTGTATTTTTTGTCTTTAATGCGTTCTTTTAATTTTTCTAATGTTGTGTTCATGATAATTATCCCCTTTACAATTTGTAAAAATACTTCATTCAAACCTACTGCCCAACAAATGGGTTGTATTGTTTTTCATACTCTATATTGGTTTCTGGCCCGTGACCAGGATATACCATCGTATTATTAGGCAGTTTATAAAGCTGAGTTTTGATGGATTCCATCAACGTTTCATATGATCCATTTGGAAAATCTGTACGACCTACGGAATCTCTAAAGAGAGTGTCCCCTACAAATACAAGACCTTCCATGTAATAGCACACACCACCTGGCGTATGCCCTGGTGTTTCTAAGACTTCTAGGTCAATATCACCACAGGTAATATGGTCACCTTGCTGTACCTCAATAATATCAGCCTTCACTTTAATTGGCGTAGGATTGCTATAGGCACTGAGATTAAGCTCAGGATCAGATAAATACGGTACATCACCCTTATGCACATATACAGGTACATGATGAGCATTTACAATGTCTTGAACGCCCCCAATATGGTCACCATGACCATGTGTAAGCAAAATAGCTTTTGGCTTCAAGTCATGTTTCTTTAGCGCATCTAATACTTCTGGTGTGGCAGGATCGATGATGAAAGCCTCACCAACCACTTTATCGCCTATGACATAGCAATTGGTTCCTAGTGGACCTAAAGGCATGCGCATAAGCACTAATTGTTGTTCGCTCATTAAGCCCCTCCTCTACTACGTTGTACCGTATACACTTCACGAATACGGCGCAACTTAGTCATTACAAAATCTAATTGTGAAATATCACGGATATCAACCATAACATTAATACTTACATTTTTTGTATCCTCTTGGACCTTAGCATTGATATTGGTAATGGTAATTTTCAACTCTGAAAGGACAGCCATAACTTCCATAAGAATACCAGCTCGATCGTAAGCTTGAATATCGATACCTACGTGGAAGGATTCACTAGAAGCGCCATCCCAAGCCACCTCTATCATACGCTCTAAATCCTCAGGTGTATGTCCTAGGCTACAACAATCACTGCGATGTACTGAAACACCGCGACCGCGAGTGATATAACCGATAATATCGTCCCCAGGTACAGGATTACAGCATTTTGCCATCCGCACCATAACACCAGCTTCTCCTTTTACAAGGACACCGGTGCCATTTTTTGTTTTCTTTTGGCCTTGAGATTTTAATTTCTCAAGAATTTGCGCTGTACTACGTTTAGATTCTTCTGCTTCTTTAGATTTTTTATAGAGTTCAATTAAACGCAAGAGAACAGTGCTTACAGGGATACCACCATAACCACAAGCAGCAAACATTTCTTCTTCTATACCTGCTTTGAGCTGTTTCGTAACCTGTTGAAGTCGATTATCTGCAATCAATTCTTTCCAGCTATAATTTAATCGTTTTGCTTCTTTTTCAAGAGCTTCTAAGCCTTTTTCAATATTTTCAGCTTTATTTTCGCGCTTGAACCAGTTGCGTATTTTGCTCTTACTTTCAGAGGAACCTACAATGTTAAGCCAATCAAGGCTTGGTTTACTCGTTTTAGATGTAATAATATCGACGATATCACCATTTTGTAAGGTGTAATCGAGCGGTACAATTTTGCCATTTACCTTAGCACCTACACAGCGATGACCTACATCGGTATGAACACGATAGGCAAAGTCTAATGGTACAGAACCAATTGGCAGCTTAACTACGTCCCCCTTAGGTGTAAATACGAATACTTCACCGGAGAAGACGTCTAATTTCAAAGCATTAACGAGCTCTGTTGGATTGCTTGTATCTTGCCATTCTAGAACTTGGCGCAACCAAGCAACCTTTTGGTCGAACTCTTTATCGCCGTTTTTATTACCTTCTTTATACCGCCAGTGAGCAGCAACACCGTATTCGGATACACGATGCATTTCCCACGTACGAATTTGGATTTCTACAGGTTGTCCCATGGTACCGATAACCGTAGTATGCAAGGATTGATACATATTGGATTTCGGCATGGAAATATAATCTTTAAATCGATATGGCAATGGTTTCCACAAGCTATGCGCAATACCGAGTACCGCATAACAATCAGGGATACTATCAACGATTACGCGAACTGCAAGCAAATCATAGATTTGTGACAAATCGCGATTGTCCTTTTTCATCTTTTTGTAAATACTGTAGAAGTGTTTAGGACGGCCTTTGATATCTGCCTTAATATGGGCCTCACCTAAAGCCTTAGTGAGTTGACTCATCGTATCATTAACGATATCTTCACGGACTTGGCGTTTTTGCTTCATTTGATCTACGAGATCATAATATTTTTCCGGTTCTAAATAGCGGAAGGATAAATCCTCTAACTCCCATTTCACATTGAAAATACCGAGACGATGCGCAAGGGGAGCAAAGATTTCGAGAGTTTCCTTAGCAATGCGTTTTTGTTTATCACTGCGCATATGCTTTAAGGTACGCATATTATGTAAACGGTCACCCAATTTGATAACAACGACGCGCACATCCTTTGCCATCGCTAAAATCATCTTCCGATAATTTTCCATTTGGCGATCTTCTTTTGTTTCATATTGGAATTGGTTTAATTTTGTTACCCCATCAACAAGGAATGCTACTTCAGAGCCAAACATTTCCTCTAAATCTTCCTTGGAGTAGGATGTATCTTCAACCACATCATGCATAAGCGCTGCCATAAGCGTAATATGGTCGATTTGTAAGTGTGCCAAAATATCAGCTACAGCTAGTGGATGCATGATATAAGGTTCACCAGAAGCTCTAAACTGACCTTCATGAGCCTTATCAGCAAGTTCAAACGCCTTTAATACTTGGTTACACTCGTCATCTGTTAAATACGTATGGATATACTCCATAAATTCAGCTAAGGCTTTCTCTTTATCAAAAGTGCTTTGTTCAACCAAAGCTTTGCCTTCTTCATTTACAGTTGTCATGGTGTCACCTCCTATACACTATAAGTAAGGAATGTTACGGATGTGACAAGATCTAATTTTCCTTCAATGGCATTCCATCTAAGCATTAATTGACCATCATCACTTGTATATTCTTCAACAATGCCCAATTCTTTAAAGACATCGATAGATGTAAGAGCACTGCGATTATTTTGATCTGCCGGCTTACGGCGCAATATATCTTGTTCTACATTATAAAGCGATTGACTGTGACCACGCATAGACTGTTTTACAATAACATACATCTGTCTAAGCCCTTCTGTAGTCAGTTTTATGGGCTCTTCAGTCAATGGCTCAATCGCTTGAATCATGAGTTGTGGAGAAACCATACCTTGCCATTCATTCTTTTGCAAGGAGAAGGCTACTTTCACAACAGAACCTACAAATATAGATTTAAATAAGTCTGGACGATTCCAAGCGATAGCATCTACGGTTCCATTCGAGGTTGCAAAAATCACCTTACAATGATTTTTTAACTGTCCCATGAGCATAATATCTTGCACCGTAGCTTCCATTACAGCAAAAACTGGTGTGCTATTAGCCATCCCATAAGGTTCAAGACCTGATACGCGGTCAATAATATCAACATCGATATCATCAACAGGTAGTTCCGCATCAATGGTCACTACAGGAATATATTCCTCGGTAGTAACAATCTTTTTACAATACTCCGTTAAACGCTCTCTCAATTCGTCAATGCGATTTGCGTCAATGCTAAAGCCTGCTGCTGCAGAATGACCACCAAACTGTAGCAAAAGGTCTTCACAAGACTTTAACGCATCATACATATTAAAACCGTCGATACTACGGCAAGAGCCTTTGCCAACACCATCATGAATGCTGATAACTAAGGTCGGTTTATAAAACTCCTCCACGAGACGAGAAGCAACAATACCGATGACACCAGGATGCCACCCTTCACCAGCTACAACAGTTACATAGTCAGCTTTATGGCCTTGATTAGCCACATCAATGCGAGCCAATTCGTGGATATTACGCTCTAGTTCTTGCCGCTCACGATTGGTTTCGTTCAATTCCTCAGCAATCGCCTCTGCTATATCACCATCATCGGTCACGAGTAGTTCAACAGCACGCGTAGCATGCGTTACACGACCAGCTGCATTCAGGCGAGGTGCTAAGGTAAAACCAATATGCCCAGATGTTATAGTTCGCTCATGTAGGCCCGCTACATCGATGAGCTTTTTAATGCCTAAATTAGGCTGACTATTCATCTTCTCAAGGCCTGCTTTTACGATGATGCGGTTCTCACCCACCAAAGGCACTACGTCCGCCACAGTACCTAAAGCAACGATATCTAAATCATCTAAATACCATTCACCATGCTTGGTAAGCCACAATGCTTGGCATAATTTAAAAGCAACCCCAACACCAGATAAGTTTTTATCCTTATATGGACAATCCTTTTGCTTGTGGTTAATAACAGCCTTAGCCCGTGGAATCATATCCGGTGCCGTATGATGATCTGTAATAATCATATCGATACGATCTCGTACAGCCTCTACAATATCGTAAGAACTAATACCGCAATCTACGGTAATCACTAAAGCTATTCCCCGTTCTATAAGGTGCTCTAAAGCCTCTAAATTGAGGCCATACCCTTCGCTTTGACGTTCTGGTATGTAATAGGTAACATCTGCACCTAATTTCTTTAAAAATCGATAGAGTACAGATGTTGCCGTAATACCATCCACATCATAATCGCCATAAATGACGATTGGTTTGTGACTTTCAATTGTTTCCTGAACTAGCGAAACAGCCACGTCCATATCCTTTAAAGTGAATGGGTCTAACAAATCTGACAAAGTACCTTGTAAAAACTGACGACCTTCGTCAACATCAATGTGACGATTCACCATTAATTTAGCCACAATAGGGTTCACACCAAGTTCACGGATTAAGATATTTTCTTTTTCTCGATCACCTTCACAGAGGCGCCAACGTTTTTTCTTAATCATCATATCCCTCAGTAGTTTATAATCAATATTATTCTAAAATTTAACGTATTATCATTATCATTTTTATTTATTATAACCTAAAAAACGAATAAAATAAACTATTTTATATACTTTATTCTCATTTAACTTTTGACATTTTCTCAACAAAAAAGAACCTCCCATTATCAATAGGAGGTTCTATATCAGTGAATTACCTAGAATCGGAAGTCCCGTTCGCCGTCTTTCATCTGTGCAATATAAGCTTTAGCTTTATCTTTAACTAAATCATTTTTAATATTTTCTAACTGTTGTTCGATAACCTTCGCACCATGAGCTTTAGTCTTCTCATCACCGTAGTCCATGATGTATTCGTTTAATGTCATCAACGCATTTGGTTGGCAACAGTTGTGAATTTGACCGGATTTAGCAAGGGCCATGAACCGATCCCCTGTTCTACCTGCACGATAACATGCAGTACAGAAGCTTGGTACATAACCAAGGTCTAATAACCAATCTACGATTTCATCTAATGTACGCGTATCACTACGATCAAATTGAGCAGAATTATCTTCTGGTTTCTCTTCTTCTTTGTAACCACCTACACTAGTACGAGAGCCACCGCTGATTTGGGAGATACCAAGAGCCAATCCGCGTTCACGCATTTCTTGAGTTTCCCGTGTGGACATAATCATACCTGTATATGGTGTGGATACACGAATGAGAGCAACAATTTTTTCAAATACATCGTCAGGTACTGCATTGCTGAAATCATCTACATCAATATCATCAGCCGGACAAATACGAGGAACAGAAATAGTATGTGGACCTACACCAAACACTGCTTCTAAATGCTCTGCATGCATCAACAAACCTACAAAATCATATTTATAATGTTCTAATCCGTAAAGAACACCGATACCAACATCATCAATACCACCTTGCATAGCGCGGTCCATCGCCTCTGTATGGTAGGCGTAGTCGCTCTTAGGGCCTGTTGGATGTAATGCTTCATAGTTTTCTTTATTGTATGTTTCTTGGAATAGTGTATATGTACCAATACCGGCTTCATGTAATTTCTTGTAGTCCTCAACGGAACAAGCTGCAATATTTACATTTACACGACGGATTTCACCATTTTTATTTTTAATACCGTAAATAGTCTTAATGGATTCCAAAATATATTCAAGTGGATTATTAAGAGGATCTTCACCAGACTCAATTACGATACGCTTATGGCCCATCGCTTCTAAAGCAATAACCTCTTCCCTAATTTGTTCTTGCGTTAATTTTTTACGTTTAATATCGCGGTTTTTAGAGTGATACGGGCAGTACACGCAGCCATTGATACAATAGTTAGATAAATATAATGGTGCAAATAATACGATACGATCACCGTATATGGCTTTCTTGATTTCTTTTGCTAAAGCAAAGAGCTTTTCCTTATATTCAGGTAACGGACATTCTAAGAGAACTGCTGCCTCTCTGTGGTTTAACCCTTTAAATGTAGCTGCTTTTTCTAAAATAGCATCTAACAACTCCCGATTTTCCTTATTTTCCTCTGCATAAGCAAGAGTATCAAGGATTTCCTGATGGGAAATAAACTCCTCCGCCTTTGGAGATTTTACATCATACATAGTACTTACCTCAATTCTTTCTAGTGGCAATGCCACCCCTCTTTAGGTTTATGAAAGTATATGACAACCAGTCTTCTGGCATTTCACTGATACTGTATATAGTATACCACTATTCCTACTAAAAAACATAGGAATTTGACATACTATAATAAAAGAGTAGTACCCTTTCGGATACCACTCTAAAAACTGAGTAAATATTCTATTAGTAAATTATGATGTCAAATAAATATATCTAAAACTACTTATTTAACTGATTTCGATTATTAAAAAATGTTTTATAGGCTAATTGACACGTAATAAAACAAGCAATAGATATGGTAGATAGTGACATAAATGTAACGATCATTTGATATTTTACAGCTTCTAAAGGAGGCATTCCCGCCAATATAAGGCCTGTCATCATCCCCGGTAGCGCTACGATACCTAATGTCTTGGCACTATCTATAGTAGGTTGTAGACCCGTCTTTATAACATCACGAACTATCGCTTTCGAAGCTTGTTTAGGTGTACTACCCAAGGCTAATTTAATTTCCACCTCTTGTTTACGCAATTCAAAATTTGATAGCATTTGACGATAACAAAGCCCAATCGCTACCATAGCACCACTAATGACCATACCACCAACAGGAATCACTTGATAAGCAGTAAAGTTAAGCACGCCCGTTAAAAGTAGAATCGTTAAAGTAATACTTGCACCTACAGTTATAGCAAACCAAGAAATCCATAACGCATGCGGAATCCCTTGCCCTCGTTTAGCTGAGTTATAAGCCGCATTAAAAGCCATAAATCCAAGTAAGCCAATAATAAATATTGGACTTTCCGTACTAAAAATATACGATAAAATAAACCCAATGACTAATAGTTGAACTGTAGCACGTATAGCACTGATGAAAATATCCTTTTCTAGCTTCAACTCTTGTCTATAAGACATCAGTATACTGATAATCACTAATACAGATGCAAGGCATAAGGAAGTAGCAGAAATAGTTTGAAACTGATTCATATCAGTACCTCCTCTTTAGCTAATTGACCGTCTACGATAGTGATGCGGCGATTTGCAGTACGCAAGCTTTGCTCTTCATCATGAGTAATGGAGATAATGGTGATTCCCTTTTTATGAAACTCATCAATAACATTTTCTACAATAGATGTATTCGTCGCATCTAAGGCAGACGTAACCTCGTCTAAAAGCAACACTTTAGGCTCAAAAATAAGGCTTCGAATAAGGCATATTCGTTGCATTTCACCGCCAGACAACTCATCATTACGGCGCTCTATATAATTTAGTGGCATATGTAGTAGGTCAAAGAGATATTCTATACGACTCATATCCGGTTCTAAACCGCGAATATCGTAAGGAAATAGAATATTGCGATGTACTGTTTTCGCAAACAAATAAGGTCTTTGAAAACAGTACCCCACCTCTTTGCGATAAGATTCAGGATCTATAGCCGTTAAGGGACGACCATTATAAGTAATAGTTCCCGATGTAGGACTAATCAGATCACTACATAATTTTAAAAGTGTACTCTTACCACTTCCAGAAGGACCTACAATAGTAATATAATCGCCTTGATTTACCGATAAAGATACATTACGGATAATAGATTTCTCTTTTACAATATAAGATATATTAGATAATTCTAGCAGCGTCATAATGCCCCCTATCTCGTCATATGTATATTAAAAGCAAAATATCGGCTCACTGTGGCTATTTATTTAGCATTCTTAAGCATAATGATTCTAATTATGATATCATTGCCAATATGATAATGCTAAGCTTAATTATAATATATCTATCAGACACATACTACAGAAAAACAAAAAATCCCTAGTGGAAAACCACTAGGGATTAATAGTCTTAGTAAAATTAAGCTTCTACAGGGTATACGCTAACTTTACGGTTATAACGACCAGCACGTTCGAATGCTACTTTACCAGGCACAAGTGCGAATAAAGTGTCATCACGACCGATACCTACGTTAGTACCAGGGTGGAAGTGAGTACCACGTTGACGAACGATGATGTTACCGCTCTTTACGATGGAACCATCATGGCATTTAACACCAAGACGTTTAGATTCACTGTCACGACCGTTACGAGTACTGGACACACCTTTTTTATGTGCAAACAATTGCAAATCAAAAGTAAACATTAAGTTCACCTCCTATATTTCGTGTATTTGGACAAACTCTGGATATTGACGGCTAATTTCCTCTAAACCGAGAAGCATAGTCCCCAGAATATCCTGTCCACTCTGGTTAATCGTCCCAGAGAGAACTATATCACATCGACCTTCGCTATTCGTATATTCCCCTTCTTGTTGAGCAATCTGGGTAAGTCCTAACATTGCCGTTGCCGTTAAGGCAGACACTGCAGCACATACGATATCGAAGCCATGCTCATCATATCCTGCATGACCGGATAGGTGACAACCAATGACTTGACCATCACTATTCCGCTGGATTCTAATGGAAACCATAATTAAGCTTGGATAGATTCAATACGAACTTTTGTGAACGGTTGACGATGGCCTTGACGACGACGGTAGTTGGATTTAGCTTTGTATTTGAATACTAAGATTTTTTTACCTTTACCATGCTCAAGAACTGTACCTGTAACTTTTGCACCGTTTACAAGAGGAGCGCCAACTTTAACATCGCCGTCATTCACTACAGTCAAAACTTCTTCGAATGTAACGGACTCGTTAGCAGCTGCTTCCAATTTTTCGATAGTAATTACATCGCCTTCAGCAACGCGATATTGTTTACCACCAGTTTTAATAATTGCGTACATGAGAACACCTCCTTGTTATCGAACTCGCTGAATTCGGTATCCCGACCCGAACTTCGGTCGGGCGTTTAAACCTGCTTCACGCGGATTGCAAAGTTCAGTAAACCGAACTAATACTGATATAGTATATCCTATTTACCTATCCATGTCAAACAAAATTCAACATAAATAGTTCAGTTTCTGATACTTTCATATATATACAAACCTCTAAAATTCTCCGATAATTCCGAGATGTTGTAAAAGTATTTTGGTACCGATGAGAATTAGTACACCGCCACCGAGAATATCTGCATATTTCCCAACAAACTGACCCATAAATTTACCTAAGTATACACCAATTAAAGAAATACCGAAGGTAATAACACCGATCATAGTAGATGCTTCCCATACATTGATGGGCATGAAGGCAAAGGTAAGGCCGACAGCCATGGCATCAAGGCTGGTGGCTACGGAGAGCATCATCATTTCCCAAACACCTAAAAACTGTTTATCATCATCTTCATCATCTTCATCGCTAAGCCCCTCTCTAATCATAGCGATACCTAAATAGCCGAGAAGACCGAAGATAATCCAATGATCCCATTCAGATATGACATCGATAAACTGACGCCCAATAAGCCAGCCTATTACAGGCATGAGAAACTGGAATAGCCCAAATAAGAATGCCAATGTAACCTTTCGACCATTTTCACCTACCGGCATTGATAAACCTTTACCAATCGATACACCAAAGGCATCCATAGCAAGACCCATGCTAATTAATATAATTTCAAATACAGACACAATATTCCTCTATCAACAAACTACTTACTTTATTCTGCTACAGCCATCAAAGAATAGCCTTCGCGACTAATTTGTGGATTTACCACAATCGAAATCTTCCGGCCCATAGACTCGCCTAGGTCCTCAAGAACGGCCTTTGTTAAGTATTGAGCTACCTCTGGATGGACTTCAATTTCTAGATTAGATTTAATACGACCCGATTTAAACAATTCACGGATACGTCGAACAATCTGCATATATACTGTTCTACCAGACAACATATATCCCGTCCCTCCACATTGAGGGCAAGTATCGAACATCAATGTCTGCAAGCCTTGGCGCGCACGCTTACGCGTCATTTCCACAAGACCAAGTGAACTAATACCACATACCACAGTTTTCATCTTGTCTAACTTGGCTTGAGCACTTAACACTTTCAACAATTCTTGTTGATTTTGTTTATCTTTCATGTCAATAAAATCGACAATGATAATGCCACCTATGTCTCGTAATCGCAACTGACGACAAATCTCTTTAGCCGCCTCTTTATTAACGGTGAAAGCTAAATCTTCAAGTTTATTGGATTTGCCCGTATAATGAGCAGAGTTCACATCGAATACGGTAAGTGCCTCTGTATGATCAATACGGATAGATCCGCCAGAAGGAAGATTGATATCACGAGAGATAAGATCTTCTAATTGAGGCTCAATGTGATTGGCTTTAAAGATAGGTGTGCTATCACGATGGCGTGTCACTTTAATTTGCTGTGATGTAGGGCCATGACCTAAGAGATCCATCAATCGAGATTCGCCCATATCGGAATCGACGATGATTTCCTCTACATTACGGTGCGCATAATCTCGCACAAGGCGGAACCAAAAATCCGCATCACTATAGAGATCAGTACCGCTCTTAGCCACCTTAAAGCGCTTTAACACATGTTGCCACGTGCGCCACAAGTAGTCCATATCTCGACCAATTTCATCGGCACTAGCCTTAGCCGCTGCAGTACGAATGATAAAGCCGCAACCTTCTTGCACATATGGTGCCGCCAACTCTTGCAACTTAGCTCGCAACGCTTCATCGGTAATCTTTTTAGAGATGTGCATACCTTCAGAATATGGTAAAAGTACCATAAAACGACCGGCAAGGCTCACATCAGCAGTAACGCGAGCCCCTTTACCGAGCATCTCCTCTTTTACGACTTGAACAAGAACTTGTTGGCCCACAGATAGGCGTGGCAAGATTTTCTGTTCCTTCCCTTGTTGAAGATTCAAATACGCATTTTGTGAGCCTCCAATATCAACAAAGGCCGCTTGCATGCCGTTAAGTACGTTCTTAACAGTACCCTTGTACATATGATTTGCCATGTGAGACTCATCAGTACGTTCTAAAACAAAATCTACTAACTGCCCTTCTTCATCGATAACAGCCATGCGGATTTCTTCGCGCATAACATTGACCAAAATTTTATGCATCCTATCCCTCCCTTCTTTCAATTCAAAATATATAGTTCATTTAAATCACTAAAGCTTATATAACTGCTTAAAATTTATGTAAAAAGAATTAGTAATTAATTTCCAATGGAGTGTAACGGCCTTCTTCGTTTTCTACCATAATGGCTTTACGGTGAATTTTATAGCCCGTCGTAATAGGCCAGTTATATTGATCTTTACCAAGGTTCCATACTTCGCTAGGTTTGATTGTGCCTTGCGGATAAATGCCGATGCCCATAGTAAGAGTTACCATACCATCCTTAACAGATGCTACGATAGGTTCTTTTACAAATTCTTTCACATCAATGGTACGAGTTTTCTTAGGCGTTACCTTTTCATAAGAAATTTCCGTTGCTTCATTAAAAGGTTTAAGCAATGCATCCCAATCAGCATGTTCATTCGTTACAGGACCTGTTACTTCGTAAATAGCAAAGTTACAGATAGCCATCATCTTTTTAACCTTTTCAGGCATTTCCTTGCCACCTAGCACCTCAAGACCTGGAGGTGCTACTCGGTTTAAACGCTCCATAATAGATTCTAAAGAGTCTTCTTCCAGTACATCCATATCGATATATTCAGCCGCTGCCGTTACGCCTAATGCAAGCGCAGAGGAGAAGCTAATTTTCATATGTGGATTAAAGCCTTCAGAGTAAGCCATTTTAATTTCTGCGCGGCGAATCATACGCTCTACAGCTTGTGCATAATCAAGGTGCGACAAGAATCTCAATTCTTCGCCTTTATTTAAGGCCAAACGTAACTTTTTCAACTCTGCCACCCTCCTTATAGTCAATAATAGCTGTATCAAGCTCTGGACATACATTACAGCCCTTACATGGAGCTCGACGGCAATCGCCTGTAAGATTTGCTTCTACCGCTTCTTCCCACTCGCGTTTTAGGAACGCTTTACTTACCGTGCAGTCTAGGTGATCCCAAGGTAATGGCTCATCAAAGTCACGTGTACGGCGTGCATAGTATGCTGGATCCAAACCACAGTCAGTGAAGGATTTCAACCATGTTTCATAGTTGAAGAACTCAGTCCAACCATCAAATTTACAGCCTGCTTCCCAGGCTTTTACAAGAACTTCAGATAATCTACGATCCCCACGAGCAAAGGCAGCCTCCATGTAGCCAGTATAGCCATCATGGTAATGATAGGAAATATTGCGATTATTGATGAGAGATTTTAAATAACGTTGTTTACGATGAATTTCCTCTACATCTTGTTGACCATACCATTGGTAAGGAGAATGTGTTTTTGGTACGAAGAAGGATACGCTGACAGTTACAGAACCATTGCGTTTTCCAGTAATGTCACGATGCAAATCAAGCACCTTATAAGCCAAATCAGCAATACCCGCTAGGTCCTCATCAGTTTCAGTAGGAAGGCCCATCATAAAGTACAGCTTAACTGTATTCCATCCAGATTTAAAGGCATTTGTACACGCTGCCAATAAGTCTTCTTCACTTACGCCTTTGTTGATAACATCGCGCATGCGCTGTGTACCTGCTTCAGGAGCAAAAGTAAGACCACTCTTACGTACTTGTTGCACCTTTTTTGCAATATCGATGGAGAAACTATCGATACGCAAGGATGGCAAGCTTACGCTCACTTGTTTGTCTTTGAACTCTTCCATGAGCATATCTACTAGCTCTGGCAATTTAGAATAATCCGCAGAGCTCAAGCTCATCAAAGAGATTTCATTATAACCAGTATTAGCAATCGTATCCTTGGCAATTTGGAGCAAACGCTCTGGCGTCTTTTCACGAACAGGACGGTATAACATACCAGCCTGACAGAAACGACAGCCCCGTGTACAGCCACGGAACAATTCTAGTACTGCGCGGTCATGCACGATATCCAAGAATGGTACTACAGGTTTTGTAGGGTAGAACACATTTTCTACATCTTCTACGATACGTTTTGCCACAGCCGCTGGCACCTCTTCAAAGCGAGGTGTAATAGATTTAAAATCACCTTCTTCTGTGTATTCTACATCGTATAACGCTGGACAATAGGTACCAGGAATTTGCGCTACTTTACGTAAGAAACCTTCCTTACCATCTGGGAATCCTTTTGCTTTCTCAGCTTTATAAAGGTCAACAAATTCATCGCCCCACTCTTCAGATTCACCGAGGGATACGATATCAAAGAAATCTGCAATAGGCTCTACGTTAAACGCACATGGACCGCCACATACTAATAATGGAAAATCCATATCACGATCCTTAGCGTACATTGGAATGCCTGCTAAGTCGAGCATATTTAGAATGTTTGTGAAGCTCATTTCGTATTGAAGTGTAAAAGCTAACACATCAAAGTCTTTAATAGGCGTACGCGTTTCCAAGGAGAATAGAGGAATATTGCGCTTGCGCATTTCTTCTTCCATATCGTGCCACGGTGCAAATACGCGCTCTGCCACCGCATCTTCACGACGGTTTATTAAACCATATAAAATTTTGATGCCCAAGTGACTCATCGCCACTTCGTACACATCGGGAAAAGCTAATGCCATCGTTACATCAACAGTACTGTGATCTTTTACGATACTGTTATATTCGCCGCCTGTATAACGAGCGGGCTTTTGGACATGTTGTAACCATGACGTATCTAATTGAACCATACATCCTCCGTCTTTTGAAAGACTTCTTTCACAATCAATCCTATGAAAGGATATTAAAAAATATATTTTGTGCGCTGCATAGCAATATTTAATAAAATACCGATACTCAACATATTAGTTGTTAATGCACTAACACCATAACTTAGGAATGGCAATGGAATCCCCGTTACAGGCATGATACCAATGGTCATCCCTACATTTACCAGCACCTCAAAGGCAAACATTGTGCCAATCCCCGTCGCTAATAACATACCAAAGTTATCATTGCACGTATATGCCACTTGAATGCTGCGATAAATCAACATAAACAATAAGAGCAATACCACAATACATCCAACAAAGCCAAATTCTTCACCAATAACGGAGAAAATAAAATCCGTATGGTTTTCTGGTAAGAAGTTCAACTGACTCTGTGTGCCATTAAAGATTCCTTTACCAAAAATCAAACCTGAACCAATGGCAATCTTAGACTGAATAATATGATAGCCAGATCCAAACGGATCAATATCTGGATTTAAAAATACGAGAATACGTTGTTTTTGGTATTCTTTCAGTACAAACCAGCCTAAAGGCATCAATAATAAACCAGTACCCGCAATGATTTTTATAAGTCTAGTTTTAATACCAGAGATAAATAGCATCCCCACAAAAATGGCAATGTACACAAGAGATGTACCTAAGTCAGGTTGTAAAAATACAAGTGCAATAGGTACCCCAACATATAATACAGGCAATATTAAAGACTTAAATGTATTCAACTTACCAATGCGAGGCTCTAGCATTTTTGCCATACAGATAATCATCAATAGTTTAGAAAATTCTGATGGCTGAATCGTAATAGGCCCCAATTGAATCCAACGCTGCGCCCCTAGTGCAGAGGTACCAACCGCCATAACGGCTATTAACATAAGTAGGGTAATACCATAAATTATATTCCCCCACCCTTTAAGACGGTGGTAATCAATAAATTGCATGCCTATAACAACAGCTACATTGGCTAAAAAGAATACTAGCTGTTTTACTACTAAACTACCAAATCCGATGGCCTCTTGATTCACATGGGTAGCACTACCAATAGCGGTAAGGCCAATTCCAACGAGTAATAGAGTGCATATGATGATAGTCCAATCACTATCTGTCCATATTTTCTGCCACATCATACCACCTAATTCAACTTGCGGCGGCGCCACAAGCTCTGCTTACCTTGTACCAACAATCGTTGCGTAGTCCACCCACCGCGATTGATGTAATGAACATGGCTAGATTCCTCAAAGATTGGCTCCCCTGTTGTAGCAAGACTAGGTGTACTCGCTTGCGCCTTACTAGCTTTCTTTTTAGCTACATAATCATCAAATTGCTTTTGTACATCGTAATCTTCCCAACAATCGCCAGTCACCACATAATCGACAAGAGGTGCTAATACTGATGTTAAATCCATAGAAACAAGTTCTAATAAATGACCATCTTGCGTATACGTTAATACATCTTCATCGTAAGGAATCATAGCCCCTACATATTCAGCGCGTAGGACCTCTAACATATCATATAAATTGATGTCCTCTCCTTCCATAGGCACTGCATTAAATGCTATGGCATAGTCACGAATATTATGTTCCTGACAGACTTGAATCATGCGAGCTCCATTACGCAAGGACACCCATAAAGGGTGGGTCACAACGATACAGCGGCTGACTAAGTCTAAAATAGACTCTATGCCCTTGCCGATACCTGCAGGTGCATCAATTAGAATATAATCATATACATCGCAGAGGCGACGTACTAACTTTTTATATTTCTTGCGACCTATATCTTCCCAGCGAGCACTTTGACTAGCAGGTAAAAAATCTAAGTTTTCAGCAATTGATACGATCGCGTCATCTGTATAGTCTTTATCTTCACTCGCATCAAGTGCATCATAGATGATTTCATCTGCCACACCTAATACAAGGTCTAAATCGCGCAATCCAAAGTCTCCATCGCAGAGCAATACGCGATGCCCTGCATGGCTTAAGGCTGCACCTAGGCAAGCGGTAATGGTAGTTTTACCTACACCACCCTTACCAGATACAACACCGATGATTTCGCCCATACTAATCCTTTCTTGGTTGCCCACTCGTTACCGTATTCTGTGGCTTCTGCCCATTAGCAGTATTGGCCCCAGTAGCGGTTTCTTTGTTACTTTTACTATTTGTATCATTAGATTTCTTATTCACTGGTACATTAAAGTACGCAGCCAATACATCACGTACGATAGGACCTGCAGATCCGGCACCAAATCCACCTTGTTCTACAAGTGCAACCACAACAATTTGTGGCTTATCATATGGTGCATAGGCTACAAACCAGCCATGATCTCGGCCATGTGCATTTTCCGCAGTACCAGTCTTGCCAGCTACATTAATTGGAAATCCTTTAAATAAATCCCCTGCTGTACCGCCTTCATTAGTAACATCACGCAAACCTTCTCGAATGAGGTCCATAATATTTTTAGGAACTGGTAGAATACCGAGTTTATCAGGTCCAAAGATTTCTTTCGGCGTACCATCCTTATTATCGATACGGCTTACCACATATGGTCGATATTTAATACCACCATTGGCGACTTCACTGAGCATAACTGCCATTTGTAACGGCGTAGCCAAGGTGAAAGACTGACCGATAGCTGCATCAAAGGTTTCCCCTAAATACCAATCCTCATCAAAGACTTTACGCTTATACGCAGGACTTGCCATATTACCAGCAGCCTCGCCAGCCAAATTGATACCCGTTTTTTCACCAATACCAAAATAGCCTGCATATTTTACAAGCTCTTCTATGCCAACGCGATTACCCATTTCATAAAAGTAAACATTGTCAGACTTGGCAAGGGCTTTATTAAAGTTAAGCCAACCTAATGCTTCACCTTCCGCATTACGCTTATCAATAAGCCAATGTTTACCGCTATCAAAGATCATCTCTTCAGGCGTAACCTTTTTAAGATCTAGCGCAGCCGTCCCCGTAATAATCTTAAACGGAGAACCTGGTGGATACTCACCAGAAATAACCTTATTGTCAAAAGGATGATTCTTATCGTTATTAAGCTGATTCCACTGAGCTGTTGTAATGCCTTTAGCAAACCAGTTTGGATTGAACTCAGGAGCACTAACCATAGCTAAAATGGCGCCTGTATTAGGGTCCATGGCCACTACAGCAGCCCCTTGGGCTGGAATACCTTGGGCCCGCAGTTGATCGAGTTGATTTTTAACAGCTTCTTCTGCAGCCTTTTGTAAATTCACATCAATGGTTAGATGAATATTAGAGCCGGGAACCGTATGTTTCCGGTCCACCTCCGCCACAGGGCGACCTGTAGCATCTACCTCTACCTGCTTACCACCATCGGTACCGCGCAAAATAGAATCATATAATTTTTCAAGACCGGAACGACCTAGAATAGTGCCGCCACTAACAAGGGTATTCGGATCCTTCTGTTTTAACTCTTCTAATTCTTCCTCGCTCACTTCCCCTACATAGCCAAAGAGCTGAGATGCCATCGTCTCATATGGATAATAACGAAGTGGCTCCACATCAATCGTTACGCCTGGTAATTCATGACGGTGTTCCTCAATAGTCGTTACTACGTCCATTGAAATATCGTTGGCAATACGAATTGGCTCATAACCATACTTGTGGTCATTCACCTTTTTCGTAATATCCTCAGGCTTCATTTTTAGTAATGCTGCTAATTTAGCAACTTCCCCTTCATCTAAGGCCTTACCAGTTGGCATAATAGAAATAGTATAAGCTGGTCTAGAACCGACTAAGATTTGACCATTTCGATCGTACATAATACCACGAGCAGCTGTCATTGTAACCATGCGCAATCGATTGCCTTCCGCCTTAGCTTGATAATAACCACCAGCCAAGATTTGCAACGTCAACAAACGCAGAGCTAACACTATAAATATGGCCGCTACAATGTAAAAGAGTACATCAAAGCGACTCGTTTTTTTCCGTTTATAGAGGCCTTCTAGCACTCTTTCACCTCCTAACCAAACTTACCAAATATAATCTTGCTGTTCCTCTTTACGCCACAACAAGCCATGCACAATAGCTCCCAATACGCCATTCCAAAATAGAACAGGTACGACCATATGTAATAGATATACACCCAGGTGTAAGTCACCACCACTAGCTAATATCATAAAGCTACGAATTAAGCCATCTAATAATGTGCAGATAGCCACTATGGCGCTCGACCAATACCAACGTTCTTCATAAATGCGATGTTTCACTGCAGATAAGAGATACACCACGATTACATAGGGGAATAAATGGAGCCCAAAGAAGTTAGATATCAATACATCGTGAACAATACCACCTACAACGGCTACCATGAGACCCATGCGACGCCCTTTAAAAAGCGTTACCATAACAGTAATGGTTAAAATCAAGTTTGGTAACCAGTTTGTATGGAATATAGCAGGCAGCAGTTGAGCCTGAATAAAGTAAATTAAAAATCCACAAAGGACTAAAGCTAGACGCGTCATTGTTTAACGGCCCCCTTTACCCCTTCTACTTGATCTCGTTGCGTTTGAGGTACAAGTTTAGGCTCAAGTTCAGGCTTTTGCGGTGCGCTAAGGGAGGATGACGTGAGTACGAACACCTCTTCAATGCGATGGAAGTCAACACTTGGTGTAACTACCGCATTTTTTACAAAGCCTTCTGTATCATTTTCAATAGATTGCACATTGCCTACTGGTAACCCTTTAGGATAGATGCCGCCGTAACCAGAGGTAATCAATTTATCTCCTACCAATACGTCACCATCGCGAGCGATGTTCACCATGGACGGTGTGCGCGGTGTATTGCCATTACCTTTTACAACGCCAGACAAACGAGATTCCGGACGCTGTACGAGAATGCCTACTGCACTACGAGGGTCAAGAATTGTTTGCACCCGAGCAGAGTGTGGATACACGTCAGTAATAAAACCAACTACACCACTTGGCACAACGACGGCCATATTTACGGCCATGCCTTCTTCACTACCTTTATCGATGGTAAAAGTATTTGTCCACGTACCGTAATCCTTAGTAATAACGCCAGCCAAAGTCATGGAAAACTCTGGATGATTGCTCTTATAGTTCAAAAGTTGACGTAGGCGAATATTTTCTGCTACAACCTCGTCATAGTTAACAACCTTTTGCTCTAATGCAGCTTTACGAGACGCTTCTGCTTCGCTTTCAATGGTAGAAGAAATAGCATTATTTAGCACTGTAAAGCTTGTTTGTACGCCCTCTAATAGACGGGCAGAGCCATAGGCAAAAGGAGTCGTAATCCCTTCCAGGGTAACAGTAACAAAAGGAATACTAGTTCGTTGTTTCCAAGCAAAACCGAGCAATGCCAATAGGATACAGCTAATGACAACGACGATAATTAATTTTTTATCTGACTGTATCATACTAGTCTCGGCCCTTTCTATTCTTAGAATTTACAATAAAACGCGATAAGCTCACTAGATCGGAAGATGCTCCGTTAAGGCCCACAACGACCTTTGTTTCAGGTGCTTCTGGAACGTGAACAGGCACACCTAACTCAGTGCCGATACGATCGGCTAAACCAGCTAGTCTAGCAGTACCACCGGTTAACCAAATGCCATGTTGCATAATGTCCGCTACAATCTCAGGAGCAGCAGAACGAATCATTTGCTTAACTTCATCAAGTAAGCCCGCAATACAATCGTTGATTACTTGATATACCTCAGATTGATGTATTACACATCGTCTACCTAAGCCATTCATCATATCACGACCTTGGAAGGCATACTCAGCATCCTCTAATGGAGCAATGGCAGTACCTACGGTATGTTTAATATCTAAGATAGTTTCGTCTGATACGATAACACCAAAACACTCTCGTACGTAACGCAAAAGCGCATTATTAATATCAGAACCTCCAAAGCGTATAGTTTTACTATCTACAATGCCGCCTAGAGAAACAATACCCATATCAACGGTACCGCCGCCGATATCAATAATCATAGATCCGCGGGCCTCAAAGATAGGCACCCCGCAACCAATGCCTGCCGCTACAGGCCTTTCAATGAGGAATACCTCTCGAGCACCAGCTTGAATAACAGCATCCATCATAGCTCTTTGTTCAACATCGGTCATGCCACAAGGAACACCTACGAGAACTCGAGCACGACGCAATGCATTAGAAACCTTATTTAAAAAATAGTTAAGCATGGTATGCATAACGCGATAGTCGACAATAAAGCCGTCTTTTAAAGGCGTCAAAGGGCGCCACATATCTGGCATGCGCAATACAAGGCGTGCTGCTTCATCCCCAACGGCAACTACCTTTTCTTGTTTTGTATCTGTTGCTATAATCGATGGTTCGCTTATAACGGTTCCTCGCGTCCCACCCATGAGGCGCGTTTGTATGGAACCAATATCTATACTTACATCTCTTCCTAGAGTAGGTAAAATGGAACTCATAGTAATTTCTCCTTCATTACATCATCATTCCATTTTACCATAGATAGAGAGACTTTTTCCATTGATATAGAGGGTTTTCCCTATGGTAAAAGCACTGATAACGCATACGTCATGTACTCATAAGTCATACATAAAAATAGTAAAAAGCACTCATCAAAATGAGTGCTTTTAGTTAATATATGAGCCTAAAAATTTATGGTTTTCTAATATTTCATTTTGCTAGCTAAGTTTGCCTATCTCACTGAGGCTAGTAAATTCATTGTCCCCTATGACAATATGATCAAGCACGGGAATCCCCATAAATTGACCAGCACTGACAAATAACTTGGTAAGGCGTATATCTTCATCACTAGGCCGACTATCTCCTGACGGATGGTTATGAATCAAGATGATAGCTGCAGCGTTACAAGCTATGGCCTTTTTAAAGACCGCCCGTTGCTCTACAAGGCTCGATACTAGACCACCATTAGAAATATGCTCTAACTGAATAAGCTTATTGCGCGATGTGAGCATCGCAGCCCACACATGCTCTACATCTTCATGGCGAAGTCGTTCCATTACGTATTGGGCTATGACAAAAGGCTGCGAAAAATCTTGGTATGTTTCCTTAATTTTAAGCTCCCCTAGACGCCGTCCCATTTCAAGAGCTGCACATAAGGTCACCGCTTTATCGGTACCAATACCTTTAATTTTCACGAGATTTTCAACGGTCATTCGATTGAGACCATATACACCATCGTCAAAGGATTGCACAATATCACTAGCCAGTGATATGGCGGACTGCCCCTTTACACCGGTTCGCAATAAAATAGCTAGTAACTCCTCCATTGCCAGGTGAGACGGTCCGAGAGTAAGAAACTTCTCTCGGGGCCGTTGAAATGGCAACATGTCTTTTACACTTACTGTTGGTACTTCCATAGAATCGCTCCATTCAAAAAGATTATCCCATCTATCAATCAAGTAACCAACACATCTACTCTCTATATATATTTCTTGCACAGCACAGCACAGCACAGCACAGCACAGCACAGCACAGCACAGCACAGCACAGCACAGCACAGCACAGCACAGCACAGCCAATTATAACATTATAGCTATAAAACGATAGACTTATTTAGCTCCTAATGCTTTACATAGTTCGTCGTATACATGCTCAACTGGCAATCCTACTACATTGGTATAAGACCCTTCTATTTTCTCTACCCAAAGTGCCCCTTTACCTTGAATTCCATAGGCACCCGCCTTATCCATAGGCTCGCCACTAGCAATATAAGATTCAATTTCAAAAGGTGCTAATTCTTTGAAATACACCTTTGTTTCATTGTGAAATACTACTTCGTCCCCTTTGATAAGCAGTGCTACGCCAGTTACTACAGAATGAGATCGACCCGACAAACGTTCTAGCATTTGCCGTGCATCAGCTTCATCTTGAGGTTTACCTAGCACTTCGTTATCTAGGACCACAATAGTATCTGCACCTAGTACGATGCCACCTTCAGGAATGCCTACAGCACAACGAGCTTTACCTAGAGCTTGAGCTTTTACCATCTCAATAGGGCTATTGTAACCTTCATTAGGCTCTTCGTAACTACTCGATACTACAGTATGGTCTATACCAACTTGTGTTAATAATTCAGTTCTGCGTGGTGATTGGCTCGCCAAATATAATCCAGCCATTTGCACTCCTTTATCGTATACAAATTTTAGTTAATTTCACCATTTTATAAATAAAATCATTCCAACTAATTTAGATAATATACATTAGAAAATATCTGTAAATTAAACAAGAATATCAGGGCCATCCGTTTCAGGTGTTGTTAACTTTTTATAGTATTCTTGTACATCTTCACCGTGTTTTACCGCATCAGCACGAACTGATGCATAAAAGACGATATCTGCTTGTGGCACACAAATACGGCCTGGAACTTTTTCTTCTAATATTTCAAAGAATCTATCTTCTGCTTTCAACAACAATCGACCATTCTTAACCTTATTGCCCTCTACAATAGCATATACCAAAGACCAGATTGGACGTGGATCAGAGGTGGAGCATTTTCTATATTTATAGCGATATTTAATATTCGACAATAGCTCGCGTTCGAACTTAAATACCCCATCGATCATGTCATAATCTACTTCAAAATGACGTTTTCTAAAGAAAGAAGATTCTTCAATGATGAGTTTTGTATCTGTCAAAATATATGTATATCGACTAACCGCTTGTTTAACAATAACAATAATAGCCATAATTTCAATGAAATACTCAGCTAATAATACCGTATGTAATTGAATACTTCGATATGTTGTATATGCTACTGCACACAGCAATAAGAATACAAAACACATTACTAATAACTCTGCACTTTTGGCGCGCTGAGACTTCTCTTCATATAATACCGTCATACTTTACCCCTTTAAAAGAAACTACTACTTTATAACTATACTTCCTATTATAAGGTATTCTATGCATAAAAACTACAAAAACCCCGTCTATATCTTAGATATAGACGGGGTTTAATGACTCTATTAGTCACCTAGTTCAAATACGAACTATATTATTTTTTCAAAGCTGCTGTAATACGTTGAGTATCGCGAGCAATCATGATTTCTTCGTTTGTAGGGATTACGAAGATTTTAACTTTGGAGCCTTCAGCACTGATTTCTTGTTCTTTACCACGAACATTATTGCGTTCGGAGTCAATACGAGTACCTAAGTATTCTAAACCATTGCAGATTGCATCACGGTTACCGATACCGTTTTCACCGATACCAGCTGTGAATACGATAGCATCAACACCACCCATAACTGCTGCGAACGCACCAATTACGCGGCGAACTTTGTAGTGGAACATGTTCAATGCTAATTGAGCACGTTTGTTACCATTAGCCGCTGCTTCTTCGATTACACGGAAGTCGTTAGACACGCCGGAAATACCAAGTACACCGGATTTTTTATTCATAACAGTGTCTACTTCATCGTAGTTCATACCAGTTTTATTCATCAAGAATGGAACGATAGCTGGGTCAATATCACCAGTACGAGTACCCATGATCAAGCCAGACAATGGAGTAAAGCCCATTGTAGTATCGATAGAACGACCACCTTTGATTGCTGCCACGGAGGAACCGTTGCCCAAGTGACATGTGATAATGCGAAGATCGGACATGTGTTTACCCATCAATTCAGCGCAGCGTTGTGCAACATATTTATGGGATGTACCATGGAAACCGTAACGACGGATACCATAATCTTCATAGTATTCATAAGGAAGCGCATACATGTAAGCTTCTTTAGGCATTGTTTGGTGGAATGCAGTATCAAATACCCCAACTTGTGGTACGTTTGGCATAATAGCTTGGCAAGCTTCGATACCTTGAATGTTTGGAGGATTGTGCAATGGTGCCAAGGAGCTACATTCTTCTAATGCATCCATAACAGCTGGAGTGATCAATACGGAGTCAGCGAACTTTTCACCGCCATGTACTACACGATGACCAACAGCATCGATTTCGTCCATAGACTTAATTACACCATATTCAGCATCAACTAAAATATCAAGCAAAATACGAAGTGCTTCTTTATGGTTCAAGATTGGTTCAACGCGTTCTAATTTGTCTGCGTTTGGACGTTTGTGAGTGAACATAGCGTCTTGATCACCAATCTTTTCAAAAAGACCTTTTGCCAATTCTGTTTCAGTTGTCATATCAAGTAATTGATATTTCAAGGAAGAACTACCGCAGTTAACTACTAATACGTTCATCGATTAACCCTCTTTCTGTTGTGTAACTTGAATCTTGTTTTGAATTTCTTTGCTGATATCAGCACCTACCTGATCCTTTTCAGGATATTGGTAGATTATATTCCACAATACGCCTTGATCTAAGAATACGTATTGAGAAAATCTAAATGTTTGCCCTTGCGTTGCATACGTTACATCTAGCTTCTTAGCAGATGTTCCACCCAATGCTACGGACTCTTCCTTGATGGTTGCGCCCATTTTAGTGAATTCAGATTTGCTACGATTTAAGAATTCATCAACTGTAGGTAATGGTTTATTTTCACCAGCACGCAATGCTTCAACTTCAATTACCATATGTTCTGTAACAGACCCATAAATATCGATAGGATATCCATCATCAGTCATATTTTTTGTACTTTTACCCATTTCATACGGCAAAGCGATGGTAATCTCAGATTGACCAGCACGGATAACTTGATGGCCAAAACTATATGTATCCATTACATTATTTGACCCACATCCCGCCATTGCTAGTAGCGCAGCACCGAGCAGAGCCCCTTGTAATGTACGTTTCCAATTTTGTTTCATCATATACCTCACATCAATTCAGCATTTACAGTTAATTATAGCTTATAGAGCCAAGAAAATCTACAAAAAACTTTATATTAACACACAATTTTATGCGTATAATGGCTCTTTTTATCTACATATCCTTAAAATTTATTTACAGTATCTATAGGCTTTGTTACACTATCACTAATGAAAGGAGTCCCTATGAAAACAATCGGTATTATCTGCGAATACAATCCATTTCACAATGGTCACGCTCATCAACTGCACACCTTAACACAGCTACATCCAGATGCTCTACGTATTTGTATCATGAGTGGCTCCTTTGTACAACGGGGGGAACCGGCTATTTTCTCTAAATTTGATCGCGCTCGCTGGGCCATTCTCGGTGGTGCAGATATTGTCATTGAACTACCTACCCTCTACTCCACGGGTAGCGCACAATTATTTGGGACTGGCGCCATTCGTATGGTGAAAGCACTCGCTATTGATGCGCTCTCCTTTGGTTCTGAAACGGCTGATTTAGATGCTCTCGTAGACATAGCCAAACGTATGGATTGTAAAAGTACACAAGAACAGTTGCGAACCTATATTAAGGAAGGCATGTCCTATGGTGCGGCTTTCCGCAAAGCTTTAGATACGGAAATACTCAATACACCGAATGCATTATTAGGCCTTGAATATATTCGCGCAGGCTTGGCGTATAATGCAAAGCTCGAATACATACCTATTTTACGTACTTCTAATCATCACGAAGAAACGATTGGTACCGATTTACCATCTGGTACAGCATTGCGTCAACTTATCACTAGTACAGATAATCTATCCTCTCAATGTATCACTAGCACTGGTAATCTCTCCTCTCAACTTCAAGCTACTATTCCTCCATCCATTGCATCTGATATGACTCAAGTAATAGAAAATGGTAATTATGTGAATTATAACCGTTACCATGATATGGTACACAGCTTAAGTCGGCGTACAATGCCAAAAGAGCTAGAAAAATTTGGTGATTTCCGTGAAGGAATTGAGCATTTATGGTCAAAAGCAGCTCAACAGACGTCTTGGACTACAGCCACAGAAGAAATTAAATCTAAACGCTATACCTACGCTCGCTTACAACGAATGGGCGCTTATCTCACACTAGGTATAACCAAAGATGTATTACAAAACGCCATGGAAGAAGGCCCACAATATGCTCGACTATTAGCCTTTAACGATCGAGGTCGTCAATGGCTCCGTAACGAATACGAAATACCACTTATTCAAAAATGGGCTAAAGCACCTAATGAACTAAGCGCATTAGGACAAACAATGCATCATATCGACACGTTAGCTACCGATATCCAAGCCTTATGCTTCCATAATGAACGTAATCGTATAGGTCATAAGGACTATACCTATACACCGCAATATATTAAGTAATTGTTTTACAAGTACTTACGTACTCTATTATAAATCTATACAACTAAAGTATCGCAAAACAGGTGAACTCAAAAAAGGGGTTACAATACAGGTTATTCCTGTATTGTAACCCCTTCTTCACCATCTAGTTCAGCGACAGCAACGCATACGCTTTCAAGATGAGACGTAGGAATATTTTTACCTACATAATCTGCTCGAATAGGTAGTTCACGATGACCACGATCGACGAGCACCGCTAATTGAATAGATTTAGGTCTACCTGCTGTCATCAATGCATTTAAAGCAGCACGAATGGTCCGACCTGTATATAGCACATCATCCACAAGGATAATAGTCTTTTCCGTCGTATCAATCGTACAAGGCTCCCCTTCTTTAGGACGGGCATCACGATCATCACGGTAAATAGCAACATTTAATGACTCACAGTCAATATGGATACCTTCAATGCGCTCGATTTCGGCTTGTAAACGTTTTGCCAATATAACACCACGTCGTTCAATGCCGACAATAAGTGCATCAGATAAACCTTTATTGCGTTCTAAAATTTCATGACTTATACGACGAACAGCACGCATAATAGCGTCTTGGTCCATCAGTAAGCGTTTCTTTTCCATATATACGCCCTTACAGCATAGCTATCTCTATGCCCCTATATACCAATAAGTAGTAAACTAAGTACAAAATTAAGTACAAAATGTGTTCTATCAGATTATTTTCGTTTATCTTCGCGATACGTCTTAGCGAATTCCAAACACGCCTCAAAATCAGCTGGTACTGGTGCCTCAAAATGCATGTCTTCGCCTGTAATCGGATGTTTTACATCTAAAGAGCGAGAATGTAATGCTTGCCCTTCAATAGGGAAATCCATACGGCGATAGCCGTAGAATGGATCATTAACAACAGGATGCCCAATATGAGCAAAATGAACGCGAATTTGATGCGTTCTACCTGTCTCTAGATTACATTCTACCAAGGTTTGATGACCATAACGCTCTAATACTCTAAAATGAGTAACTGCATCTTTACTATTTTCAAAGACTACAGCCATTTTCATACGATCCTTAGGATGTCGACCAATAGGAGCCTTAATGGTGCCCTTCTCTTCTACGATATTACCTTGTACAAGAGCCCAATATGTACGTTTTGCAGAATGCTCTTTTACTTGTTCCGCCAATCCAATATGAGCAGCATCATTTTTGGCAGCCATCATGACACCAGATGTATCTTTATCTAAACGATGAACGATGCCAGGTCTAATTTCACCATTGATACCAGATAAATCTTTACAATGGAATAATAAGGCGTTTACAAGTGTACCAGAATAGTTACCTACCGCTGGGTGCACCACCATACCACGTGCTTTATTTACGATGATAATATCATGATCTTCGTACAATACATCTAATGGAATATCTTCAGGCTTTACCTCTACAGATTCAGGTTCGGGAATCTCTACCTGAATGACCATGTTAGGAGTGAGACGAAGATTAGCTTTACCTACTTTGCCGCCTACAGTTACATGACCGCCTTTAATTAAGGTTTGAATATAGCTACGAGAACCTTCCATCTGTTCCGTTAAAAACACGTCTAGTCTCGTACCTTCTTGTTCAGCACTAACAATATATTCGTTCATCCTTTACCTCTCTATAGCTACGTATTATATATGTCCACAGTTTCAAAAATCTTTCATCACCTTGAAAGTATCGATTATTCATGGTCTTCTTTCACAGTGAATAAATAATACACCACAAAAGCTACACCTACACAAATACCGATATCTGCAATATTAAAAATAGGCCATACACGGAAATCAAAGAAATCCACAACACCATGAATCATATAACGGTCAATACCATTGCCAATGGCACCAGACACTAATAAAGCAGATCCGATTTGCAATGTCCACGGCCCTTTAGACAAGTGCTTCCAATAGTAAACACATACACCAAGCAGAATAACCGCTACGAGCAAGAAGAACCAACGTTGATTTGCGAGCATACCAAAAGCAGCACCACGATTAATAATATATGTTAAATGGAATACATTAGGAATAACCGGTAACGATTCCCCTAACAAAAAATGATTCATTACATAATATTTAGATAATTGATCTAATAAAAGCCAAATAATGAGTACAATATAAAACAAGATTAACTCCCTTACTATAATATATATCTTAATAGTCCTATTATACTAAGTTACACAATTTTAGGCAAAATAAAAAGCCCCTCAATGAGGGGCGTGTTTTATTTGTGATTACTCAGCGGAGAGTATTTTAAAAGTTCATTTATCCGCGCCATTACTGCATTTTGTGCATTTTAGGTTGAGCAACGGTTAAGCAACCGTTTCAAATTTTGCAGAGATTTAAAGGGCTATTCGTTCTTAGTATCATCTTTTGTTTCACTAGAAATTAGTACCTCTTCACCATATAATCGTTCCATGCCTTGACGAGTTACAAGCCACATTTTTCCAGACTTTCTAAACTCACCTTCTAAAAATCCGTTCTTCACACGACCTCTACAGTTTTGTTTAAGAGAATCAGCAGTAACATTCCAGCGCTCTGCTGCTTCTTGTGTAGTCATTACATCATCTAGTTCAAATTTCAATTTTATCACCCTCTAACTAAACGTTTAATTGCTAGTATCAAAACAATAATAGTTACTATATTAATCAGCCATTCTAAATATTGCATAATTCACCTCGTTGATTTACAATGATGTTGAAAAGGTGGCGGGGCTTTCACCCGCCTGCTTTTTACTACTCCTTGCTAACAAGTTTTAGTATTGCTAGTGCCAGTACCAGTGGCGTTAACGCATTTACTAAACTTGTTAGCTTTTCTATTATGTCCACTTTTATCACCTCCTTACATTTTTATTATACCCTATATCGTGTATAAAAGCAAGTATTTATTTTGATTTTTACAAACAAAAATAAAGCCTACCAACGTAGATTTAATCTAGGTTAGTAGGCTCTTTTGTTTATAGTTGCGTGTATCCACCATTACACGCTATGGAGATAATTGGATCACCTCGATTTCATCGAATAGCGCCAGCTGCACCAATTAGAAAACCAATCACACCACCAGCGGCCCATGTATCACGTTGCCGTCTGAGGCGTTGCTCTGTTCGTCTATTGTTCTTGATTTCGTTCTTCAATTCGTCTAATGAGTTCGAGGCTAGAGTTAAGCTCTGCTCTTGCTCTGTTATTTTGTTCGAGGCTTTCGCTAATTCTTGCCCCTGTTTCTCGTTGATTTCCCTCAATTCGGTTAAGGCTTTCGCCCTCTCGCTGTTGATAACTCTCAATTCTTTTAATTCTGTCGCCTGCGTCACTGTTAAGCTGTCGGCTTGTTTCAATGATTTTGTTGAGTTCTCTATTGAGGCGTCGGCTATCATCAAGCGCTCTTTGAGTTTGTTCCAATCGCTCAATGGCACGCTGATAGTTGGCTCTGGCTGTGAAATATCCACTTGCGAGGCTGCCAATGCCATAGAGGAACAGCACACAAATAGCACCAATAATAAGGCGCTGCATAGTAACCTTAGATTTAAGCGTTTCGAGGTATGTCTTAATTTTTGCATACATAATAACCTCCTTTAATCCAAATCATTCCATCGTGCTGCATATCCTCGTACATCAACGTGTACGAATCCTTGATGGTAATATGTACCGATACCGCCCTCAATACCTAACTCTTGACCGCAAGCCTCGGCAACTTCTGCCAAGTACTCAACGTCAACGTCATCATAAGTAATATCAGCAGCAGTCCCTAAAACGTGTTGAGAGTTAGATACGCCGCCTACTTCCTTGTTGTGTTCCTCGCAACGATAACCACTTGTAACAGTCAACGGCACGCCTAAACGTTCACGAATTGCGTCTAATAAGTCCACCAAACGCTTGTCGATAATATGGTCCAATTTATTATGTCCATTCTCATCGACCTCATGACGATGGCAACTGCAAGCGAACTCATAATCATCAAAATATGTGCCAATTTTCATTATATACACCTCTATTTCTGCTTTTAACGATAATTTTATAGTGCTTTTATCGTTATTTTTAAAATTCAAACATAAAAGCCACGCCACACAATGTAAGCGTGGCTTACAAACCTTTATTTCTTTAAAATCATGTCAATTTTAGAATGCACTACATCCAAAAGCCCTGCGATTGTGTTATTTCCTCCGTCCCTCATATTCTCGAGGATAGACAGGAACTCAACCGAGCCAAGATATAGCCACACTAGATTTACAGCAAAGGCGTAGTTCCCAGCCATAAAATCAAAACAATAAGCCCCAGCTGTCGCTAAGCAATATGTTAGTACCTTTGTAATAAAGGGCTTTCTCATATGCTTAGATGAGATCAAGCCTTTACCCCATGCTACAGGAATGGCGATATATTTATCGTAGCCGCTTATATTTTCTGGGCTTGCCCCCATATCAATAAGCATTTGATAACCTATAGCCGCCCAACGTGTGATAAGGTCTAGGAATACCAAAATAATGAATATCCCTAGTACTTGCACATGTTTGAGCCCTAGCATATAAATGCCAACCTCTGCCACTACTGCGAGTAAGGCTTTAATAGCGAATGAGTCTGTCAGAGTTCGCCATGCCTCACATAGAAAATCTGTTATTACTTGCATTGTTTCCCCTTATATCACTATTAAAGCGTTTCTGTAGCACTATTTACATATTTGTTTTGGTTCATATCCCAAACAAAATATGGATTGCGTTTATCACCCATACTGAAATAACTGAAGCGATAGCCTTCACCGGCAATACTAATATATAAGCCAGATACACCGGTTTGACATTTGAACACTACTAATTCTGGGTTAGCCACATATTCATGTTCAGAGAATTGATGTACTGCCTCGCCGCCTTGATTATTGATTAGGCTGTCGGCATTTAATAACAATACTACCTTTTTGTTGGTTTTAATTGTTTTCTTGGTTTCCGCAGTAACTTCCCATGTTCGCGGTGCGAATTTAAAAATAGAGGTTCCGTCGTAATTGGATACATCAATTTCTAACTCATCGCCAAATTTCTTATATACTACGCCATTGTCTGCGGTTTCTGTTTGGTCTGCAGTCGCATTTGTGCCTCTGATAATCAAGGTGGTTTGTTCGTTATCGTTTAGATCATAATATTTGAGCCCGATATTCTTAGACCCAAATGGCTCGATAGTAACTCGCATATTATCACTTTCAAACTCTCGTTTCTCGCCGTTATTAATGGCAACTTTAAAATGAGGTTCTCCTGTGAGGTCGATATAATCTTGTCCTACACGAGGCTGAGTATATTCGAGTTGTCTGAAAGTAGCCTCTTGCAAAGAGCCGGTCTCGAACAGCTTCTCGATTACAGTAGTAATTACTGTGTCAACGTTCGTGTTTTCTAAGTAAATATTTTTAGATTTTAAAAGTTCCGCCGCACGTTCTGCACTGCCTGGCTCACCTTGAGGACCAGGCTTACCAATTGACCCCGGTTCGCCTTGAGGCCCTGGCACACCTTGCGGGCCTTGTACACCACGGATACTTTCAAGCCATTCACTTTCAGTACCTTTATACCCATGTGCTACTGCGATAGCATAGGCACTTTTGCCAGCACCCTCAACAATAGGCAGTATAATCTCTTTTCCTACCTTCTCAGCAAGGGCCACTGCTGAGGCCTCATCAAATTTCAAAGTTAATGTGTTATCTGCCATGATAAGTTTCCTCCCCTTTAATCATGCATTGAAATGTCTGGCACGATCGTAATCGTACCTTGACCAATCTTTAGCCAGTGTTCATCGTTATAAAGGAATGCGTCATAGATATAATCGCCGCCCTTTATTTTCTTCTCCGCTGACTCTTGGCCAGAAATAAAAAACCTTACCTGTTTTGACTCTACCACAGGATGCAACTCTAATATCATATCGTCATATGGGCGCTTGCGAATTTTACAAGCGCCTTTATATTGACTTAATGTCATATCACTTTCAGGTGGTACGACGTACGTGATATCAAAATCTTGTCCAGAATGGAGTGTAAAATCTTGTTCGACCATATAGCCTCCTTATTGTCGTGCAATAACTAATATGTACAGCTCACCGTAGGAATAAGATTTAGTGTAAAAATCGTTGTTTTCACTGCTATGTGAACTTTCCCCTTTAGCCTCTACTACCGCTCTGCGTTTGTCAGCAATGCCTATATTAGATTGTGTTCTTTCATCCTTTTGCATATACACGCTACACCAGCCAATATATCGAGCTTTTTGCTGGTTATATTCATCTTTGCTGATTTTATAAGGAATTTTATTCTCCCATGGACTTGGCACTTTGGTTTTATAGTAGTTATAGTCGCTGTCAAAATAACGTTCGGTCATTATATAACCGACAGGAATAAACGTACATTGACTTTCATTAAACCCTTCTGGTAGTGGACACCAGTCACCATGACGTACTTTATAGATTTGTACATCAATGTTTCTGATTTTAAACCCAGCTTGCATAATTGACTGAGCATCAATACGTGAGCCTGTGATGTTAGCGCCTATGATGTTACCGTTAGCATCAACTTTGAATGTACCGGTTTTATTTTGGATCGTACCGCCGATAATCTTACCACCTGTTACAGTCCCAAGGTTACCACTGATCGCGCTTAACTCTTCGACGTCCATCTTATCTGCAGACACGGCTTTAGCAGCCAGCATCTGTTTAGTAATGATGTTGTTATCGAATAGTGCATCACCAGTTACGTGAAGCAACTTACCGTCAATTCTTGTTCCTGCAGAACTCAGATTGATTCGACTAACTAACTCATCGCCGTTTAATGCTTTTAATTTTAAGTCGATACCGTCTTCTAATTGGCTGAGTTGAGTTGCCATATTAGAAGTTAAGTTTTTAACTTCGGTAGAATATGCATTAGCAGTCTTTGTAAGCTCCTTAATCTTTTCATCCATAGACTTAATGCCAAGAGCTTCCTTATCGATTAAAGCCGGGTCAATGCTAGCCGGTACTGAAGTCCCAACGATATCAGAGTACGCACCCTCACCAAATACATCAACATAAGCGACTTTAACATCAAATACACCTGCGTCATGAGGTATCATATTTACGTTTGTAGTAACGAAATACTTCTCTGTACCGATGTAGATATTAGCGCCTATGCAAGTATCCGGGATACTATCAAAGACCACGCTAACGCCTGTAATATTACCTTTTACTTTGACATTCGTCGGAGCCTTAGGAACTGCTGCGTTATAGTCAAGTCTAAGAGCCGGACCATAACCTTTAACAGGATTATGAGCGTAAACGAATACCGCACCTCTACGAGCTGATAACTTAATTTCAGAGCGGATATCTGTAGTCTTGGCTAGTAGGTTATTTGATTGACCAACATTACTATCAAGCCGAACTTCGTAGTAATCGATGTATGTATTCTCTACTGGGTCCCATGCAGCAACGATCGTCTTACCGATTGTTACCTCACCACGAGCCGGTGCTTTAGGTGTAGCCACACTCTCAGCAGACACGCTTGCCGTGATATGAGCCTCGGCCTTACCGCTTTCATTACCAGATGTATCAATAGCAGATAGCTTAAATTGGTAATTACCAGTATTAGGGATGAAGTACGAGTACGAAGTACCGCCTATATGCTTAATTAACACTACATCGTTACCGTCATATAGCGTATATCCATGCAGGTCAGCCTCTGTATTAGCTTCCCATGATAAGTGAAGTACGCTACTATTAACTGCGTCTTGTGTCACCTTAAAGCCTTTAGGTGTAGCCGGTGGTATTTCCTTACCACTCACATACACCGCACGTTCTACACCTTCATACTCAGCGCCAGTGTTATTTGTACATACAATCTTAACGTCGTAGTTGACGTCGGTCGCTACACTTGGAATAGCCACGCTAGTAGCACTACCGTCTAATACTTTGAACTGTTGCCACTCCTTAGCAGTTACAGGCTTGTAATACACGATGATGTTTTTGGCCACTTTATCCCTTGGCAGTTGCCAGGTACCATTGATATCACAGAGTACAGTGCCATCCTTTAAGGTCTTAACGTCAGCAAGTAATACTAAGTTAATAACCTTAATCACATCAGACTTGGTTGTGTAGTCGATGATTGGCACTGATCCATCATCACCGGCGTACAACTCTGGATAATATTCGATACAGGATATCTTACGTGTCATTTCAGAGTTGGACTTGCTAATGGATAATACCCTAAACGGTTTAGCTTCTTTTGTAGCTTCACCATAGGTATATAAATCGTCTGTCTGAATAACTGCATTATTAGCAAGCGTTAAGGTCCTACCGGTTACACCAGTTACGTTGTAAGACTCTAATGCATCCGTTTTAGCGTTGCGAACCATAAGCCTGTAAGTCTTACCTTGCTCAAAAGTAACCTCTCTATCAAGGATTACTTTATTACCTACAGCAGACTCTACACGACCACCTTGCCCCCAGTCTGTCACATCGTGTTGTAATAGGATTACATCCCCTATCGTGCACGCTATGGCGTCTGTGAAAGTCTCAAAGGTACAAGTACGCACCTCGTACTTATTCGCTCTTAGGTAGTGTTTAGCGTAATTGTAAGCTTGGTCTACATCAACGCATCCCATGAGTTCGACTTGCGCCGGACTAGCTAGGGATGTAGTTACGTCATACTCTTCACTGAATACAGGGAGCACGTCACGCTCATAGTCTTTAGCTTTATTGAGGAATGATACCTCGATAGCGTTTGCCCTAGATGAGGTAGCCTGGAACTCTTCCATAAAGGAGTCCATCTTGATATTGCCTACAGTAAATAGCTGAGTAGGTGTAGCAGCATAATCATAAATGCAACTAAATCGAGTACCTAGAGGTATTACCTTACCTCTACCAACATTCTCAGCATATTTAAGCGCGTCCCATACTTGGCTAGCATTGTCATAAATGTAGTTAAATGTAATATGCTTTTCATCGCACTTATCAGCCCACGCCTTAAATGCGTCGTATACAAAGCGTTCACGAGGAGCGCCTTTAACTACATACTCATCGCCAATCTTACGGCAATGATGAAGAATATCGTAACAAGCCCATGCCGGATTATTAGCCGGCTTAGACTCATATGCTCCAGTGTAAGTATTAAATACCCATACTGTTTTACGCTCTTGTATCCAGGTTACGTTTGGATCATTACCATTTAATTGGTCAGTAGCCAATGCTTTGATACCAATAAGCACCTTACCAGGATGAATGAAATCATCATAGACAATCTGAGTTAACTGAGACCAATACACTTTGTTCACATGGCGGTTAGAATTACCATCCTTATGTGCGCATCGCATACGGACTTCATACTGTCCTGGTTCCTTTACATCGAACCGGAACACACGATAGATGGCTTTATTTGAACTATCCTTAATAACACCAGTATATTGGCTATTGTCGATAGACGTTCTTGAATGACTGTTCCGCTTAAACCAACGATTATCTGTCTTTTCAAGCATGGCACTTTGGCCACCATTGTTACTAATCGGTAATGGTATCCACTCTGCAGAACCAACCTTACGATAGCCACCTTCAATAGTGACTGAGGTTTCACTTAATCCGCCCTTGTCGTTTGAATAATACAAGCCATTAGGGAGTGAAATAGTAACCTCTAGCGCAGTAGATAAGTTACCTTGCGTTTGGTGGATAGACCAATCGTTGGTAAGCTCATACGTTAATGGTTGGTCAGCGTAGTTATCATTAAAGTTAGGGATAATCTCTTGGTTATTTGTACCAAGTCTTACATCGAGTTGAACTTCCTTGTAATTACCAATAGGGTTGCCGTTTAATTTAACGTCCGTTATAGCGTCAATAGGCCCCTCACCCGCACAGTATAATAGGTTAAGATATTGCTTTTCACCGTCGCTCGTTACATGGCGAGATATAAGCATACCCGCGCTTTTACACTTACCATAAGTAATGGCTAAAGGGTGCCCTTGGCCAATAATAGTCTGTGCACCTTGCCACCCATAAGTAGCGGACTGCTCTGTATTAGAGCTATCTGTCTTAGGTGTAGCTATTTTAGATATGATCGCGTTACCAATCATACCGATGGCCATTGCTGCGAGCGTACGACCTAATACGCTAGTAATACCAAATATTGCACCGGAGGCAATACCAGCAGTCGCAATAGATAAACCAATAGATAATAAGATAGCGAATGCTTGCTTTTCAAGTTTAGGCAACACTACCACATAAGCTTCATCAGTAGGTGATGCGGTATCATCTACTAACTCACCATTAATGGAATACACCCATTCACCTGGTTCAGTGAAATATTGGTTGAGTGTCTTACCTTCAACAAAAGGCACAAGGGTCTCTTGTCTAGTGGTAAGGTCGAATGGATTTCGAGCAATTACTAATCTAATCATTTTGAGCCTCCTTGTGCCTGTACACTCCTAATATACGTTTTCTTAATCTGTCCATTGGTATGATACACACGCCCGCATATTCGGTAGAATGTATCATCTTACCTTCGCCTACATACACTGCGATATGATCAGCATTATTACCGTAGAGGTTCATGACAATTATGTCCCCTACTTCCGGCTCCTTGACTTCGTGCCAGGGAGAGTTCATATCTGGCCAATACGTTGCGTATGGCTCAAGTTGAATACCGGCTCTCTTGTACACCTCTACCACAAGCTCCCAACAAGGCAACTCTTTCCATGGAGTGCCTACTAGGTTATTTAGAGTTAGACGCATATAAGCCCCCTTGTGGTATTGTTGGCTCACCGCCAAATCTAACGCTGTTATTTAACTCACGACAGCGTTTTAGAGTTTTGTTACATGATTGTGCGTACCCTTTGTATCCGCACTCTACAGACTTAAATTTAAAAGGACAGTAGTCTTTCATCACTCGAACAGGTGGGAACCTACGAGAGAATGAAAAATCTGTACCTAATATGAACACTACCCAATCTGCTTTAGATTGGGATGCATTAATGATAAACGTTTCTTCCAGTTCAATGATGTCCGGTAGGTTAGTATTGAATATTCGAATATTGACCTCACAATCTGTGAGGCCTTTATTCTTTTCTACCAACCGTTGGATAGTACCGGTTACATTCGCTACGGAGAGTTTAACGTTAGGCATCTGCTTAGTGTCCTCGTTGATATCCTCTAGCTTGAATGGGAAGGCAGTGTACTTCTTACCCGCTAAGGTTAAGTCCTCGGTGTTATTCACCAGAAGGATATTGCCTTCCGGGTGGTGTAACTCAATAGCCATTACCCATGCTCCAGTGGAGGATATCTTATTTTTTTCGATGATTGATGCAGTTGATAACGTTAACATCTACGCCTCCTGTAACTGAACTGAGCCTGCCCAAATCCCATAATCACTAGCGGAGAAGTGGAGTTGGTCCGCAAACCTTACTCTTACCTTCGCTCGTGTCTCCGGATGTGTCCAAAGGAATATCTCTGCCGTATTGACCTGGTCAAAGAAATTCCTTAGCTTGATATATTCCGAAGTCGGTATCTTGTAATTTACTGAATACGATCGTAACGCTTTCGTAGTCTTACGATGGGTTAACATCGTCATGTTTTCTACCTGAGCCTTACGACTTACATCAGGCGTTGTTTCATCGATAGGGTATATCGGATATCTTATGTTTGGGAATTCTAACATACGCTATACTGCGGCTGCCTTAATGGCATCACGCATACCTCCTTTGTTTGTCATAAGACTAGATACTACTACATCAACTATCATTTGTTCGCCATCAAACTTAGTTTCTTGTTGTTGGCTATCTAGTTGTTGGCCAGATTGGTTGATGATATTAACCGTTACTTTACTAGCTCCTTCACCGCTAATCATCTTACGCGTTTGGCTTGCGTTATAAATACGATGTGAGGAGTTGAACTGTAAGAGCTCTGGACCATTCTCACCAACTAATGTCATACCTGCTGGAGCAATACCACCGCTTGCAAACTTACCAAAGCTGTTGCCTGTAAATGCTGAACTGAAAGAACCGCCACTTGCAAACGAAGATACACCGCCACGACCGGCGCCAATAGCACCGATACCGCTTACCACTCCACCGAATAGGCTTTGTAGCTTAGGTTGTACATACTGTTGGAAGGATAGGTTAACAAGCATTTTAATAATGCTATTCGTAATATCTTTAAAGATATTTTTAAGCCCCTTACCGAATGACTCAGCACCAGTTGCAATGTTTTCTAGATGACTAGTAAATGAGGAGTTAATACTGCTCATCGTACTATCAAAAGTAGACTTCGCTAGGTCGCCATAGTTCACTACTTCCAAGCTATACTGTCTAGCACCTTCTGCTAAGCTAGTACGCAAGTTACGTCCGGCTATTTCCCATAGCTTTTGCTGAGCTTCAACGAGGTTCTTTTCTACTTGTAAGCGTTGAGTAGCGCTTAGCTGAGCCTCGTTGAGTTCTCGTTGAGCGAATTCGATATAAGCTCGTAACTGTTCATTAAGTACTTGGTCTGCATCAGATTGGGATATCCGTCCAAGCCTTACTAAGTTAGATTGACGTTCAGAGTCCTCGTTGAGTTGCGTATAGGCTAACTCTCTGATTTTCTGTTCCGTATCAGCAGTAATCTTTAGCTTCTCGGCATTAGCCCTCTTTTCGGCTAATGTCTTGTCGCCTACTGCCTTTGTGTACTCACGAACGTTATCATCGATTTGAGCCTTTTGTGCTTCGGCTTCAGTCTTGAGTAATTGCAAGCGATCGCCTGTGCGTTCAAGGTCTAGTTTTGAGATTTCCTCGTTCATTTTACGTACACGGATTTTTTGATTACGGTCAGCTTCTTCGAGTTTCTTTTGATATACTTCCTCGTTCTTAGCCTTAGCTTCTGCTACTAGGTTAGAACTTGCCAATGCTTTAGCATTAGCTTGTGAATAAGTACTACCTCCGGATATACCGGCGAGTTTAGATGTATCTACATAGCCTGTAATCGCCCCGAAGTCACCTGTGATAGACTGCTTAGCAACTACCCCGGTACTAGAATTAGCGCCTGTATATCCGCCATTACCATCAGCAATAACGATATGGTTATCGCCAAGTACGACCACACCATCACCGGCTTTAGGAACATACCCATCACCTTCTGGGTGCCACGCTCCGGCTTCTGCCGCTGCGTCCATAATAGATGGTACGTATCTAGGTACGTCTTTACCAAACGTAGCCTTTACACTATCTGCGAATAACTTGCCACAATCTGTAGCCCAATCACCATCTGCGCCTAATACGTAAGCTTTGCCTAGTTGTGCATTAGCCGCCTCTAGTACACCGGAAGCACTTCCCGAGCTACTTATTCCGGCAGCACTTTGTAGGATGCTGAGTATATTTTTAGTGTTAGAGTCAAATTGATTTCTAGCTTGTGCCTTATCAATTTCATATTGACTACCGTCAATCTCTAAGGATTGAAGCGTTAAGGATTTAATTAGGTCGGTTAATCGGTCAGCTGCTTGCGACATTTTTTCTGCCGCTTGTGCTTGTTCTTTTGCCGCCTTCTCTTGTGCCTTGGCTCCATCCTCGAGACCACCACTTAACTTGTTTAGTACATCATTATTAGTAAGACCATTCTTAGCATCGTCAATTTCTTTTTGAAGTCGCTCTTGCTCCTCTTCAGCGTTCTTCTTCGCAGCATCTGCCGCTTCCTTAGCCTTAATAGCAGCATCGATTTGAGCGCCTTCTTCTTTCGTCGCTAAGCGATCGTTCTTGATGAGTCCAAAGAGTGAACTATCCTCAACCCAGTACCTCCCATCATGGTTATCCATGTAATCGGAGCTCGTACCAGGTGCGTTTAAGTTCTTATGAGCTCTAAGACCGTTAACATCAACGCCTAGGTCTGTACCTGCGGTCTTAGATGCATATACCGCCGAATATATGCTCTTAGCTGCAAGTCCTGCTACGGTTGCTAATGTAATCCAAGGTCCTGCGGCCGCTATAGTAGCTAATCGCATAAACTTCAATGCACTTGTAACGGATTGAATACCTGTGATTACTATAGTAGCTTCTAAGCCGAATTTAATAAGGCCTGCGATAGCTTCCTTTTGCTCTGTAGCTAGATTACTATAAGACTTCGTTAAATCAATTGCACCTTGTGCATATTCCATAACCACCGGTAAGAGTTCTTGGCCAATCATAATGGCCAATCTCTTGCCGGTTTGTTCCATATCTTTTAACTGACGATTAAAGGCAGCGGACTTTTTAGCGGCTTCATCATCAATGATGAGCCCCATTGCTCTTGCGCGGTCTTCGACTTGCTTCATGGCGTCTGCTGACATATTTAGCATTCCATGAAGTTGGTATCCTGTTTTACCAAACAGTTCCATTTCAACTCGTGTCTTTTCAGCACCGTCCTTCATGTTCCGTAATCGGTCTTGAATGATTTTGAACACTTCAAGGGTATTCTTACCTTCAATCTGATCAATGCTAACACCTAGCCGGCTGAACATATCAGTAGCTAGTTTCCCTTCTGCGGATGCAACTTGCATTTTATCTTGTGCGTTAGACACAGCCTTCGCAAATTTAGCGAACGCTACAGTACTAACATCGGTAGCTACACCCATATAGTTTGCAACGGAGAGGAATGTACTTGCTTGTTCAGCGGTCGCACCTGTTAAGGATTGCATCTTCTTTACTGATAAATTCCAAGCTAGTGCCTCTTTAGCGAGTTTTGAACCTAGACCGGCAAGACCGGCACTCGCACCAATGGCAAACATTTCATTCTTTAACTTTGAAAGCTCTGCAACTGTTCCCTTAGAGGTAGCGGCGATTTTCTCTAAACCGGCTTTTGCATTCTTATCAGTCAGTTGCACTACGATATCTACTACGTTATTCGACATCCTTATTCATCGCCTCCATTTCTAATCCCTCCAATATCCACATAAGACTAAATAACATCGGATTTAGGTTAATGTTATTAATCTCAGCCACTGTACGTATAGCCGGATAATCGAACCCGGCTAGTCCGCCTGAGTGGTAATTCCTTTGACTGCGTGATAGGTTATACAGTTTCATAGCCAGTTTTGAACCGAATAATAGGCGCGGTGGGTTAAAATCACACTCGGAGCAGTCGAAGGACTGCTTTGTAGCGGTCTGTAATTCCTTACATCCCTTGCAGTACTTCGGCCTATCCGAGGACATCCACCTCCACGCCTCTTCTAGTTTTTTTCTGTTGCTTCTTGTAGTTGGTAAGTTAATGTAATGACTTCACCGGCGAAATCCATTGCGTCCTTATCACTTACAGTATTTAGTTGTTCGTCTGTGAGTTCATATACATCTGTTAAGATAAAACGCATAATATCACGACTACGGACAATAGATGCTACTTGATCATTAACATCTACTGGACAATACACGAAGTCTAAACCGGCTTTAATTAATGCATCACGTTCAGTCCAGGTAAGGGCTCTTGGTTTTAATTCTTTACCTTGAATATTCATAGTTACCTCCTAATGAGTTAGATTAGTAAGATGTTTGGCTGTTAACCAATTCAAATACTACTGCAGATTGACCCGCATCATCGCCATAATAGGCTTTGAATGGAAGTTCAATATTTACGCCTTTAGGACCATCGATACCAGGAGAGTTACGTTCGTAAATCAATTCAGGTAACTTAATAGTCAAGGAGTTAGTACCTTTAGTGAGCGTTAATTCTAAGCTAGACTCTGTACCGTTTACTGCTTTATTTAATAGGTCCATGTTTTGGAAGAATGCTTTAATAGTACCGGATACGCCAGCAATACCTGTATCAATGTAAGTACGGAAGCCTTTACCACCGATAGCATAAGAGTCACCGTCCAAGCCGAAGTCGATATCAAGACTCATGGACAATACATTCGCTACCGTAACGCCACCTTCTTTTATGGTGGCTTCGAGGTTTTCGAATGGAGTAAATGTAATAGACTTAGGTGCAGTATCGAAGGGTACTGCCGCCATAGTTTCTTTACATCCCATTACATCGATAGATGCAGTTAATTCAGAGTCACCACCGAAGTTTAAAGACATCTTATTCATACGTACGCCACTAAATTGTTGGTAAGTACTAATATCCTTATAGCCTTGCTCAAAGGTAGCAGATGGCATATCTGGACCAATTTTAAATACGTGTTTCTTGCCGGAGCCTTGTGCTGTTGTAGTTGGAGCACCAAATGCGAGTTTTAGCCAATAGCCAATCCCAATTACATCAACTGGTGGCACGATGCTACCAGATGTATCGATATTACCTCGGCTAGGTGCTGCTGGATTACGATTTCCTCGAATTACAGAGGAGTCGTTAAGATTTTGGCTAGCCTTTAAAGAGGAACTGATAATAGGCATTACCACGCCACCGGTAGATGGTGTAGTACCGAAGTCAGTTTCAAAGGCCATTGTAAGAGAAGATTGTGCACCTTGTGCACGTTTAGCTACTGCCATGTTTAATCCTCCTAATATTCAACATTACCGCCAATTACGTGCGGTATTTCTATAGTGAGTGTGGCTTTACCTGGATATACAGGACGCCACGAGATATTGTCTGTTTCATAGTCAATGTTAATGACAGGATAGTTAGGGTTAACTGCCATGATACATTCGATGAGTAATTGGCCAAGTTCGTCACACTCGAACGTACCTGTGTATTTCACTACACGTCCTTCACGTTCTGCCTCATTTCTTACTATCCCCCATACGAGTTGTAAGGTGTAAGAGTATGAACTGGCCAAGCCTTCAGACTTGTTATCCATCATGATGATCACGCATGGACAATCCTCCTCAAGAGGTGCGTCGGCATCATCATAGCCGATGTAAATAGTTAAGTCCTTTCCGAAGTGTTCCATGCAGTAGTCGGTAATCTGCTGATTATCCTTAACCGCTTCCGCCCATCTGTTAGCAATGACCGCTAGTGGAATAGTTTGCATTGCTACCTCACTTTATATACTCGTCTACTAGATGCGAACTGAGTGCTTTTGCCTAGTGCATATTCACCGATTTTAGACTCTAGGTAAGGTACCAACTTAGGCTGTAAGGCTGTTTTCATCGGACCAAACGTTTTACGAGGTTTAATCCTAAATGATGTTTTACCTTTCGCAAGTTGAAAGCCACCGGCAAATAATGTCCTACGCATTGGCTCTGTGATTTGTTTCGTGTAACCACGCTCAATCTGTTCACCTAATCGTTTAGCAGACGATGATAACCACCCTACTTTTACTGATTGCGACCTGGCGTCATATTGGTACCCAACTGCTCGATACATCTTACCGAGAGGTGTATATCCGACAGTGGTTTCCTTTACGCCACTGGCTATAAGTTGAGCGCGGGATTTAAGCCCCCATCCTTCCTTATGTGCCTTGCCGCCATCTTGATAGGCACGCCTTACTTTAGCGCCAAATGCAGCCTCGAACTGCGCCCTCATTGTAGGTGGCATGAAGTTAGCATATTTGTGGCCACCAGGTGAGCCGGATTTAATACCGGCCTTAATTTCCTTCTGCATCATCCAACCGACTGACTTCATAGCCTTCCTAGTCCAATCCGGCTTAGTCTTAGCTATAAATTCAATATACGGTGTAGCGGTGTCAGTAATGGTAATTGGTGAATTACTCATGGTCTTACCGTCCTGACATTGGCCACAATTTCAAGACAGTGCATTTTAGCGTCGCTATCGGATATATGATCTACATACCACTTCTTGCCATTGATGTAGATTACATCTTTAGTCTTAGGTAGTGGCACGTCCTTAGTTCTAACCCATACCTTAGCTTTATCAGCAAGACCAGTTACGAACCCAGAACCTTTACCGTCATACTCACCAATTTCTACGCTAGCCTTAATCTGCTTACCCTCATATGTAATTTTTTCGCCAAATACATCGAGTAAGGCGCTTTCATCATAGGTCAGCATAAGTTATACCTCGTAGGATTAATGCGGACCGTGTGGCCCGCATTTTCATTAAAATACAATGATTAGTTTTTCAACATTACTGTTACAGTATCTTGAGTAGCAGTTTTAGGTTCCACTGCAATACCCAATGGCTTACCACCAGTTTTAGCAGCTTTACCAGAATCGAAGTTTACTGCATCACCTACAGCATATGTATCAGATTTCTTAGCATCTACTTTGAATACGCCAGTTACTTTTAACGCACCCATTTCGTCTTTCTTAATATCTGTTACTGCTACACCGTAAAGTGCGCCTGCTTCTACAATGTCACCAGCTTTTACATCCGCTGTTGCTACGTAGTTGATTCGGTCTGTTTCATATACGAATTTTGCCATATGTATTTACCCCCTAATTATTTACCTGCGTTTTTATAAAGACCACGGAAGTCGATAGCGTCTACACCTACATCAAATGCCACTTTGTATTCAATACCATCTACCTCGAAGCCTTGACGAGTTTCAAGACGTGGAGTTTCAACGCCGTTCAAGTAAGTAACATCAATAGTGTCGTGTTGAGTTGCATCAGCAACTAAGTACCAAGCATCTGGGTCAGTCAATTCTGCATCAGATACAACGATGAAGCGACCTTTGTAAGGATTAACTACACCGGAGTTTACACCGTCAACTGCTGCAGTAGAGTTAACAATTTGGTATGCAGTCATTTCAAGTTCTGGAGGAACTACCAAGTATTTAGGTGTAATGTTAAGAGTTGCTTCATCTGTAATACCTTTTTGACGGCGCATAGCAGTAATTGCTTTAGCGATTGCTTTAACGGATAATGCTTCACCTGTACCTGCAACGTTACCATGTTTTGTATCGAACAATGCAATATTGTCTTGCATTTTAACGTTACCAGTTAATTGCGCGTATACCATTTTGTTTACTAAGCGTTTCGCTGCAGAACCGTATTTAGTAGCAATTTTAGAGAACAAGCCCAAGTCGTCATTAATGATTGCTTGGCGAGTGAGGCTGAACAATTTACCATAAGTCGCTACTTTAGTACGAGCAGATGCCTCGCCTAAGGAGTCTTGTTTGAATTGGCCACCTTCAGGAACTAATTCAAGGTTGCCTGCTTCAGACAATGCATAACGTGCAGCTTCTTTGAAGTCACGGTTAGAGCCTTTACCCGTCCAGATTTGGTAAGTAGTTTCAGCTTCGTTAAAGCCTACCATTACGGATTTATTAGCTAAGTTAGACATGATTGCAGGGAATGTAGATGTAGAATTAATAGCTGCACGAGCCAATTCCATGTTATCGCCGAAGTTAGCTTTCAAGCCTTCACGTTGCAAAGCTTCACGTGCTAACTCAACCATAGAGTGACCACGTAATTCTTGTGCACCTGGTGCAGCATCTGCTACGGGGATACCCGCTGCCATTAATACTGCGTCTTGTGCAGCTGCACGGAACTTATCGCTTTCAGCTTCGCCCATTGTTACGGACACGCCTTTATTGCGTGCACGTAATTGGTCCATTACCATCGCACGAGCTTCGTCAACGGATACGCCCATTACGATTGCTTCGTCAGCACCTTCTACATCGAAGTCACGGAACAATGCAGTAATTTCGGATGTACGTTTACGCTCTTGCTCCATAGCTTTTTGAAGGTCCTCTTGTGTGATACCAGTTTCTACTGGTGTAGATTTTACTTCTTCATTTTTTAAAATTTCTTCACCATTCATACTTTTTGTTTCCTCCTGTGTGTCAATACTTGTATGAATTTCTTCAGCACTACGTCCCACGCCAACAGTGGCATCAGCCGGAACAGATACAATACTGATTTCTAAAGGTTCCCAATCAGTTACTACATATGTGTCAGGCCCTTTGAATCTGCCATTACTGGATACAGAATCTTTCTCATCAAGCACCTCGTAGCGCTTAATAGAATACCCAACACTTACACCTTGTAGCGTACCGGACTGTACCTTTTGGAATATTGTTTCGGATTGTTCATCGTCATCGAATCGCACTAAAGCTTTGCCTCGATTATCTTCAATCCAAACCTTCTCAATGTGTCCAACCACCGCATCGCGGTCATGGTTAAACAATACCGTACCTAAGCCATCATTAAATCTATCGAGATTAATACATTCTTCATCATGGCAAAGGATTTCATCGCCGAACCAACGGCCATATGGCGTTTCGGAAGAGAATGATAATTCTACTGTCCGACTATCGGTATCGACTTGATCAATAGTAGTTTCTCGACAGTAATTGCCAAGAACACTACGCTTTTGATTCCCTTTCATTACTAGCCATCAGCTCCTTCCTGTGTAGTGTCATCATCGCCCATCGTTAGCGGTTGCAACTCACTGGAATAATCTAGTAATACCCCGAGCTCCTTAGCTCTGTCCTGTTCGAGTTTCCGTTGCTCAAGAACTTCCTCCCAATCACGTCCAGATGATGCGCACACATCCTCTAAAGTTGTAAGACCGGATTTGATTGCTTCCTTATTAGCGTTAACTTCCTTGACAGGGTCAATCCATGACCACCCTGGAGCAAGCCAAGCTACCTCTTGGTATTTGTCCTTGTTCGCTAAGTAGTCAGAAGGTAATTCACCTGCTAAGTAAAGGGCGTCAATAAAGGCTTTCCATATCGGCATACAGAAGTGTGTGATTACAAATTTCTGCACTTGACGGAATGTCTTTTGGTCCTCTAACAAGTTTTGCCTTGCAGCTGAGAAATTCCCAGATATATTACGCGCTACGATGTCAGCGCTCATACCAAGACCGGACGCTACGCGTCTAGTCTGAGTTGCTGAATATTCGCTTGCAGTGCCCGCATTACGTTTAGGGTCTGCAAACTCGATGGACTCGCCAGGGCTTAGGTGTCTAACCATGCCTGGTGCAATTGTGATATTAGGTCTGCCTTTGCTATCTCTTGGTAGCATAGACGTTTGCCTTGCGGAGTTTTGCGAGGTTACAAAAACACTGAAGCACGCCGCAACTCGTGCAGCAATTAGATCAGCATCCATGTACTCGTCGATATCGTGAATCCTACGCAATACTAACGCCAATAGGCTTATGCCCCTAATTTGAGATGGGCGCTTAGGCTTAAATAACAAAAATGCTTGGTCTGTTGTTAACCGAACTGTGTCAAAAGAACGTAACCCCATTGGGTCTGTTTGGCTTATGTGGTAAGCTACTGGTCTACCATGTTCGGTAACTTCTACACCGTTGATGATATTATTCTTGCCGTTTGTGATACTTACTGCGCCAATGTTCTCAGCCTCTATCAACTGAATGGATAATGGTAAGTACGAGCCTTGCGAAGTTTTATTGACTAAAATCTCACCGTCGTACACCATACGTCTTAGAGCCATTTCTTGTAGTTCATAGAAATTAGAAATGCCCCTAATGTCTGCGTTTTCAGGTTCCGCCCATTTGGCCCATGCTTTCTCGATTTTCTTATTAAGATCGTTGTTTAATTTACCATTGCGGTTTCGTACTTTAGCTTGTGGAACAATCCCTGCGCCGATTACATTTCGTAACAGTGCAATTACTGCAGCTTCTGCTAAGTCACTGTTCATCTCGGCCGCTCTTGCTCGGCCACGTATGATATCACGTGAACCTGTTGCAAGTTGTTCTGCGGTTCCATACGCTGGTTGCCAATCACTATTTAATCTATCCATAGATGCCGCATCATATTGACGTAACGCATCACGGTAAGCTTGACGTTCATACGCACGTTGTGGACTAACCCAACTGATTACTTTATCAATAATGTTCATCGTCCACCCCATGTCACGAATGCATCAGCTTGATACCCATTGGACTCTTCATGTACTCGTTGCATTAGCGTTTGTTCGCGTGCGTAAAGTACAGGTAAGTCAATTGTCTTGAACCGCTTGCCACCAATTTGTAACTCGGAATATCCTTTAGTTTCGATATCCTCGATGACTTGGCGCACACGTTCAAGTTGTTCATTTACATCGCTCATGGTTCACCTCCTATCTAAACCAATGGCCAGTATTCCCTATGCCTCCGTTGTAGTCCTCGTATGTTTGGACCTCTTCGGATTCCTCATAAGGTTCTGGCTCCATTAAATATTTAACGCCGGCAATATCTGCTACTGCTGCGTTGTAAGTACATGTATCAAGTAAATGGTTGACCGGATGACTTGTTAGCGGTTTCCATTGAACAGTTACCGCGCCGGTTTTCACATTTCGATGTTCCTGCTTTTCCTCCGACCTTAGATGGTCTGAGTACTCTTGCGGACAATCTTTGTATAAATGGATCGTGCCATCTTCGTTTATCGGTCTTACCATTCTTGCGAAGATAAAGTCTTTCCAATAGTCTGTATTTAATACGTACAGCTTCAGTCCACCTACAACGCCCTTCTCCAATGATGTCATTGTGTATGGTGCTGTCATCGTAGTATGGTTTGAAGAGCCTTTAAGAGGAATACATACTTCCGGGAATCTTGAACAGAACTGATATACTTCGTCTGTTCTGAAGCCGGAGTCAATGCCTGCTTTCATTATTTGACGAGGTTCGCCATACTCCGATGGATACTCTCGGTGAATAATGATTTCCTCTAAATCGTCCCAAGTGCTTGCCTGTCCATAATCAACTAGGTAAGACTTAACACCGGGAGCATAGGCCCTTACTTCCCACCAGAAGTGGTCAAGCTGTACGTCTACGGATGCAATAAGCAATACTGCTTTATCCGGCACAACTCCGCTCGGATATGTGGATTCCGTAAATTGCATATTCTGTGTACTCTTAGTTTTAGCACTCCGCCAAGGTTCCGCTAGCCATGAATTAATGAAGTTCATTAATGAGGAAGGCGTACCTTTGGAATTCTTAAACTCGTACGCAACATCTCCGAACGTGACCCACGGCGAATATATCGACGATAAGTGATACGAAATTGAGCGGACTTTGCTTTGCGATGCATTTACCGCTTCCCATGTCCCATGTCTTAACATTTCCATTTTGTGCTTATCGTGGATGTGTCCGCCGCAATGTTCACATTCGTAATACGCTGTATCACGTATCATGTCCGCATTATCGTTGTGTTCATCTGGCCATTTTATCTGCTTAAACTTGAGGGTCTGCGACACTCCGCAATGTGGACATGGCACGTAATACTGCCTGCGCTCATTTGCATTCATGAGCGCCTGCCAAATATTACCCGACTCAACAGTAGGCGTAGATACCATTACTATTTTCTTGTCCACGAACGTTTTAGTACGTTCCTTTGCAAGTTTTATTGGATCTGCTTCCTTACCTGAAAAGGCGGGATATTTGTCTATTTCGTCAAAGAATAGATACTTGATTGAGCGGCTCGATAAGCTACTTGGTGAGTTCGCCCCAACCAGTACCATATAATTGCCGTTGTTAAAATCCAATTCAAGCAGTTTACTATTCTCGTCAAAATTATCACTAATAGATTTAACCGATTTAATCATCGGTTGTACTCGCTTATCGCTAGCAAATTTAGCAATAGCGTCTGTTGGGTATACCATCATAACTGGTGATTGTGTTTGGTCTAACGCATACCCTATCATGTTGAGCTCTGTTTCAGTCTTGCCAAGCTGTGCACCAAAGCACAGTACAATCTGTTCAATCAGAGGGTCTGTGAATTTATCCATAGGCTCTTTTAGATATGGCGTCCGATTGGTTCTCCACCTACCGGGCTCTGCGGATATATTTGTTAATACCCTGAAATTGTCAGCCCATTCTGATACAGTGTATCGTTCTGGTGGTTTGAACGCTTCAAGTTCTTCAGGGAACCAATCAACCTTTGGCCTTTGCTTTTTGACTGACTTTGATTTCCGGCGTGTACTCACCTTTACGCGCGTAGCTTTCGAGGTAGTCTTCGACAACGTCATTCACCACCTTTTCTACATTCGCCCGTGCCTCTGGATCCGTGAATTCACTTGCAATTCGTTTCGCCAATTTAATAAATGACGACTTCAATTCAAGTACTCGCCCCGACCACTCCTTAGCAACATCTGCACGAGATATGTATTCACCCTCTAATATTTCAAGAAGCTTTTTTTCACGCGCTGCTTTAGACTCTTTTAAGTCAGCTTCAGCAACTAACTTTCGAGTGGCTGCAGATTGGTCTTTTGCTTTATCCCCTTTTGCATGTCCCAGATATGCAAGCACCTCTCTAAGATTCCACCACCCTGTGGCAGCTTTCGGCATCCCTGATTTATGGTGCCTGGAAATAATTTCAGGGGTTACTCGTAGAAGGTCACAAAGCTGAGCACTTGATACGAGTAAATCGCCTGCGGTATTGAATTTGACTCTCGGTTTTGCGTCGGCCATTGTCGACCTCCTTTCTGTCTCTTGACATTCAACTTTCAACAGGAAAATTTCTCCTACACAGAGACACCCATCGCGCGGAGCCGACCAGCGGCCATTTTTCGCCCGCGGAGTACCTTTTCCAAATTTTCATTTTCTCAATTAGGTATTATCATTGATACTCAATAAGAAAAGGGTAGACCTCAACTAAGTAAGGTCTACCCCGGGGCAGTGCAGCAGGCAGACATATTGTGCGGGCCAGACACTGCCTGCTATCTACTACATTTACATTATATTAAATTAAGAGTGTGCCATTCTATGCCATCTTTTCAAATTCAGCTATTGCTTTCTTGTGAAGTCTGTGAACTTGTCGCCACGAATACCCTAGTTCGACAGCTATCTGCTCCCATGGCAATGCATTAATGTATCTGAGATTCAGTACATCCCTGTATTGTCCGTCAGTTATTTGGTTGATGACTTGCTTGACCTTATTTCGAGAATCAATCAATTCATCCCATTCTCTGTTCAGCTCCTCCCTACATTCTTGTAAGTGCTTACTGATTCGTGGCATAGCATCTCCCGATTCACATATCTGTATGGCTTCTGAATGTAAATCTCGGTTAATCGCATCTAGCTGAATCTCTAACGCACGCATTCGCTGCTCAGTATGGCGGACTGCTTGTAGTTCTTCTTTAACCATCATATGCGATAGCCCCCATATTTACTGATAATCATCTGTGCTCGTAGTAATCCGTCAATGTATCCGCTTTCACGAATTCTATCATCTAGCATATGTGATCTCAGTTGTCTATTACGGGCTCGTATGATGGCAAGACTTAAATCTGACTGTATGGCACCTACAATCACATCTACCCTGCTTCTACGCTTTTGCATCCTTTACCTCCATACGTTCGACAATATCCTCGATGGCTTCTACCATATCCGCTTTGCATTGTTCGACAGCAGTAAACATCTCCTCACACATGGCGTACGCATCATCACTCAGGTCATCATCTAATCTCTCGGCAACATTATCCTTAAGATTATCTACAACCTTAACTATATCCATGACAAGATAATACGTGTCATCTAGATAGTGCCCTTTGTTAATTAGTAGTCGCTCGACTTTTGTCATGTTCTTCCCTCTTTGCGATTTCCCGATTTAGATACCAACGGGCTTTTTTCAAATCCTTAATAGCATCGTCCTTATGACCAGCTCGGGATACATACTTCACTACATTACCTAATCGATACCCTAGTTTCTTGTCTTCGATGTAATCGATAACCTCGATATCTCCTTGTGTATAATGACTTGGATGGTTTATATCATCGCCTTGATTAACTATGCGATTAGGGGATTTATCTGCTATAACTTTACCCGTATATATCCCAATTTGATTCGTTACTTTTCCGAAACGTCTCAATTCTTCATTCGCTATATAACGACTTGGTTCTTCATTAGCTGATAACTTAATAGGTGGCGGCGGGGGATTATGGGGTCGCTCATACAATCTACCTGGGGTCAGTCCATATGAAATCTTGTATTTTCGATTATCAAGATATTTATCAACGATATCTATAGCTTGAATAGTCATGTAACTCACTATTACCACGATGGCCCCGATTAATCCTGCCATTATAAATTGATCCATATTAATCATCCTTTCTATATTTATCGATTCTTGCTTTTAGACTTTGCAGCACATATTCCTGTGCTCGGTCTTTTTGGGCTAGTGCATCCATCATATCCTCATCACGAGTTCCCTCACATATTAGATGATGGATAATTACCTTCTCCATTTGACCTTGGCGATGTAACCGCTTATTAGCTTGTTGATATAATTCAAGACTCCAGTTTAACCCGAACCATATTACGTGGTTACCACCATCCTGTAAGTTAAGCCCGTATGCCGTACTAGCCGGATGTGCTAATAGAATATCAATCTCTCCAGCATTCCACTCTATCTCATCATCGGCACCCTTTAACTCACAGACTCGTAATTTAGTCTTAGCTAATGCTGCTTTTAACCGTTCACAGTCATGCTTAAAGTTGTAAAACACTAATGCAGGCTTTCCGTTTAACTGTTCTACGAGTTCCATAAATGCCTCAATTTTACAACCATGTATCTCGTGAACGTTTCTGTCGCCATCATATACAGCACCGTTCGCTAGCTGTTGTAGCTTTGTGGATAATGCTGCTGCACTCAAAGCTGTGATATCTTCGTCGGCTTCAATCAACTCTAATACAGATGTGCGCTCCATATCTTCGTAGGCTTTTTTGGCTTTCGCATCTAACTGCACATATTTAATATCGTTGATTACTGGAGGTAATTCCAAATAGTCATCAGCTTTCATGGATATGCATAACCCAGATATTGCCGTCATAATGCTGTCATTTGAATCGGATTTAGGTTTATAGGAGTACACCATTTCGCGTGACCTCTGATCGGGCTCGAAATAGTAATCTCTAAATCCTGTATACGTTTTCCCTAATGACTCGCCGCGGTCTAATAAATACACTTGCGCCCATAGGTCGATTAATCCGTTAGGGGCTGGCGTACCTGTTAACAACACCATGCGCTTGATATGGTTATGCATATAGGCTAATGACTTAAAACGCTTAGCTGTGTGGTTTTTAAAGGAACTAGATTCATCCACAACTACCATGTCAAACGGCCATGCATTCTTGTAGTAATCAACTAACCACGTTACATTCTCTCGATTGATGATGTAGATGTCAGCAGGTGTGTTTAAAGCCTTAATACGCTTTTTCAAGCTGCCTAATACAGTAGATATCCTTAATATACCTACACCGTCCCATTTTCGCGCTTCTCGTTGCCATGTAGCCTCCGCTACTTTCTTAGGCGCTATAATTAGCACTTTACGGATGGCAAATCTAGAGTACTTCAATTCGTATATGGCTGATAACGTGATAATCGTTTTCCCTAAACCCATATCCAGGAATAACCCTATCTTATCTTGATTAACGGTCTTGTCGATACAATATCGCTGATACGCATGCGGATTAAACTGCATTACGATTTCACCCCGAATTCTTCTGTGAATTGTTCCAGATAACCAGACACGGCATCATCACCTTTTAACACAAATACTTTTTGATTTAGCTTTTGAAGTTCACGGGCTTGAACACCCTGCAATCGCGAAAGTACGCCTTTGGATGTCTTCAATTCTACGAAATGAATAACACCATTCGGCCATATGACGATACGATCAGGCACACCGACATTACCAGGGGATACAAACTTATACGCTTTACCTCCCGAACGTTTGACGCCTGCAACTAATTTTCTCTCAATATCCTTTTCTAACATTTCTCACCTCTGGAATTTTTAAACGTTAACATGTTTACATACGCGTATATGAGGGTTCAAATTAAGGCTGTAAAGGGCGTATTTTTTCTTAAAACTCTTTGTTTTGATATTTACCAGTATATAATGTTAACAATGTTAACCAACCTATATGAATATAGATAAATACTGACTTTATACGTTAACATGGGACGTTAACATTCTCCGAATTCGTTAACATTCTAATGTTAACAAAAATACTGAGAATGTTAACGCTTAATTAAGAATGTTAACGTTATAATTTCAGTTTTGACTCGTTGATTCTGAACCCTCTTTGATGCCCATATTCACCAAATCTCATCAACTGACTTCCACCCATTGTATATGGGGAGTCCGCCAGTATTTGATTAATTTCCCTGGTCTCGATTTTCTTCATGCGACTTGGGTCGTTACCGAAACATTCCCACCATACCTCTGCCGCACAAATACGGTCACGATATACTAACTCTTGACCCTCGGCAGGTTTAGCATTCATGCTAAGATACGTCCTCCTGGCGCTCCGACTCATCACATTCCAATTTAACGGTACTTTGATTAATAAAAACTCATTAATCAGTCCTGCTTTGGTATTTGATTCCATGTGCGCCTCTCTAGCCGCATCAGCCAGTTTTAGTACGTTCGGGTCATCCTCGATAATGAGGCTTTCCCCGCTTTTATACCGATACAAGGCCTCCGCCCATAACTGGTCTACTTCCCCTGGAAGATTAACGAATATATTCTTTCGTGGAGTCGTCATTTCAAGATCGATAGGCCAAAATCGGCGATTGCCTGTAATATCTTTTAGGAATTCATATTGATTCGTACTACCAAAGAATACACACTGCCGTGGATACTCTTGTGTACGTCGGCCATAAGCTTGACGAAATACATCTACTTGACGACTTAGGAATTGCTTGGATGCATTTTCTTCAGCCCTCGAATACCCCGCCATTTCACCAGCTTCTATAATCCATTTACCTTGAATGCCTTCTGCAGCTTCCTTACCCTCAAAGGTATTTAAGCCATCAGCGTACCACTTCTTGCCCATCGTGCGGATAAGAGTACTTTTACCGATACCTTGACCACCGATAAGAATTGGCATCGTATCATACTTGCATCCAGGCTCAAACGCTCGCGCTACTGCCGCCGTAAATGACTTTCTAGCGGCTGCACGGGTATATACATTATCCTCAGCCCCTAAGTAGTCGATGAATATGGTATCTAATCGGGCGATGCCGTCCCAGGATAATCCGTTAAGGTAATCTAGTACTTCATTAAACCCATTTTGTTCAGCGCACATAATGAGGGCATCCATGATTTTATCTTTGCCGGTGATATCATATTTATTTTCTAGGTACCACCGTAAGCCCGCATCATCTGCGTCTGTCCATATGCGAAGTCCTGGTGTTGGGTTCCAGGGTAGGGCTCCTTTTGCCACGTATCTTGAACCAAATCTATCATAGGCAAGTCTACCAACAAGCGCCGGATCATGGTGCATGATTTTAAGCATGTTATCTAGCGTGTTCTTAGGTCGACCATTCTCGTCGTACTTTAAAGTCGAACTTTTCATCCAGTCGACGTTCGTTAACGCATTAGGGTCGAGGTCGGATGTCTCAGCGTGAGCCGATACATCCGTGATAATATCAGCAAATACATTTGATGCCGATTCTCTGGCACGGGCCATGTTGAGTTCGTTAACGACTACCATATCTTGCATAGCTAGTTTAGACATAGCCATGTAAGATGGTAGCTTATGCCCAGGTGTCCCATCCTTAGCAGTCTCGTCTAAGCTGTGGAACTTATGCAGCCGAATAAGGTCAAAGGCATTAACTAATTGACCACTACACGGGTCAGTATTATGGTGACTGAACAGGAATGTATCGTCATCATATATAACCGCCCCGGCTACTGTTGAGCCAGTAACGAACGTTAAGCGGTCCTCGCTGCCGTCAACATCGACATATGCATGAGGTATGAATTTATCAATCGCCTCACGGATACCATATATTCGACAAAAGGCACCTACGATACCTGGTTTTTCTCTCGGATCAGCTTGCTTTGCAAGTAGCTGCTTTTCATGCTGAGATGCTTCCTTACCTGGTACTTGTGGCCAAGAACGCACATCTCGCCAATCAGTGTATTGGCCGAGCATACCGTCAGCAGATAAGAATGCCTTATCGCCTACGTAATATACATATTGCGCATCGTTCGGGCATGATGGCCAATACATGAGCCGAGAAGCTTCGAACGTAGTTCCATCCATCATACCAATGCCGATGAGCTCCGCTAGCTTACGAGCAATAGGCTCATACTCATCAGGTGTCATCGTTCTATCAGTAGGGACGATGACACGTAACCGTGGACGATGCACCGTATGAGAACGGGTTGAGTAGATGACATAAGCCATGCCAAGGCTGTCAATCGTTCGAGCGACGTTCTCAGTTTCCCCAGGCGATATGGCATCCATATCAAGAGTAATCAGGTCACGCCCAGACACGTTAATAGCTTTACGTTGTAAACCGTTTAAAGTACCACCAACAAAGCCACCTATGTCCTTTAGCTTGCTTTTCTCAGATTTTGGCAATCTGTGGTATTCGTCCACGGTTTCTGTTGTACGAACGGGGATTTTGAGGCGTTCACAAAACTCGGACCACAACATCTCCGTACGGGTCCATTGCTTTGATGTGCGACTCGCACCGATACTGATGGTAATCAGTTTATCGTTTTGCAAGTGTATCCCCTCCTAATCTTTCATATAATAGTCGTTAGTAAAACCCGCTGATGATAATAGCAGTCCATCTGCCCAAGGTATGGCGATTGAGAATATAGCATTAACATCATCCAATGTTGATTCTGCGTTATGCTTGTTGATTTCAAGTACAGCCTCATCATGGATGTGCATGATAATTTGATATCCAGCATCCTCCAATCGGCGTAACGTTAACGCTAAGCAATCTCGAGCGACTGCTTGTGTGATGTTTTCGACTAATTTGCCTCCATAGGTGCTTTCAGTAACCCATGCAGCATTTACTTTAGTCTTAAAATGTACAGCATCCTTACCGAACGCATTCTGCTTAATGCTTGGGCTAGGATAAAATAGCTTACGTCCACTCGGTAACTCAATCGTCATATAACGGTAACTATATATTGGATCAATTTCCAAACGGAACATAATGCCGTGGTCAAGGCCTATAGGATTCCCGGTAGTAACGGTGTACACGGCCGCATTCTCAACGGCATACCATAAATCTCTTATTCTAGGCGATGCGTTGCGCCATAAATTTACGATTTCAGGTAATTCCTCCTCATGGAGTCCCATATCAAGAGCTCCCATGGCTTTTAATGCATTCACTCCGCCTTGATAGCCGAGTGCCAATTCAGCGACTTTACCTTTTTGTCTAAGGTGACCATTCTCGCCATGTTTAACAACAGGAACGCCAAACATAGATGATGCAGAAGCACAGTATATGTCTCCGCCCTCAGCGAATACTCGCTGCCGCCAATGTTCTCCCGATAACCAAGCAATAACACGAGCCTCAATGGCTGAGAAGTCTGCCACACATAATGTATTGTCCTTTTCAGCAATAATTGAGGTACGAATTAATTGAGATAGCGTATCCGATACATCGCCATATAGAAGTTCTAACCCTTGACGGTTTTTGGTTTTAACGAGATGTCGAGCCGTGTCGAGGTTCTCGATGTAATTTCTTGGCAGGTTCTGCACCTGGATAAGACGACCCGCCCAGCGCCCCGTACGGTTGGCACCATAGAATTGTAACGTTCCTCTGAGACGAAGATCAGCGCCCATGGCACTATCAGTCATCGTATATTTAGATACCGATGACTTAGCTAGCTTTTTACGAATCATGAGTACTTTTGCGGCAACGTCATCAGCATCCATCAGAGCATCGGCCACAGTGTCCTTAGTTAATTTATCAAGACTGACATTAGTATTATTGTTTAGCCAATCAAGCAATTGGTTTCGGCTATTAGGGTTGCTAAGCCCCGTGATTTGGTAAGCCTCATTCATCAACATTTCTCGATTTTCCTCATCAATGTATAATGCACCCTCAACCAATTCATGGTCGATGCGCACCCCTCTACTATTGATTCGGATATCAAGATACCAATCTTTCCACGTATCATCAGGTACAGGGAAAGAGGTTAATCTGTGATAACATTCCATCTCAGTCACAACGTCCTGGCGGTTGTACTCGATAAAAGCATTCCATTTATCCATATCGTGTCTAGGTAGATTACGTGCACGGCCCCCATTTCGTTTGGTAGGCTTACATGGTGTACAAAAGTACTTGATAAGTGCTTTCCCCGATGTATCCTTTTTCTTATCCTGAGGTAACCCCAGGGCCTTGCCGAGTAAGGCTAGGCCCATAGGATATCCTAAGTAGGCACCGTGAATCATCGTACACTGCCACTGATCAACAGATGTGAGTAACCCTGCACGATTTAGACACGTAATTTCAAATTGTGCATTGTAAGCGTGCTTGATTACATCTGGGTTTAATAAATCACGAATTACACAGTAAGGAATTACTCCTCCCTGCGCTAAATCTACGACTTCAACAGGGCCAAAGTCGTAGGAATACGCAAATAGTAATATGGCGAAATCAGGTGATTCAGTGTATTTGTACACGCCGAATGAGATATCAGTCGATGAATATGTTTCTATATCAATACTTAGATGCCTCATATCAGGCACCTATTAGTAAGGTTGACCAGTTACAGGGTTAATCCCTACAGGAGCTTGTTGTACAGATTGCTGAGGTGTCGTAGTAGCATATGTCGGTTGTACATAACCTTGTTGTGGCACTGGTTGTGGCACAGGTTGACCTGCTGCTACTGGAGCACCGGTATAAACATTAGCCGCACTACCTTGAGGTGCACCAAATACAGAGGATGCTGCAACAGGCATACTGCCCAACGCTTCACCATCGCGTACTTTTTGAACAGGGCCCAAACCACATCCAATACCAGTGGATTGATTGGAGTAGAAGAAGAATCGAACGAGTACATTGACATACATGCCGGAATATACTTGCGTAGGATTTGTGAGAGGATTACCTTGAAGATCTACTACTTCAACTTTATAGCTAGCATCTTGCGCTGCTGTAAATACCCAATGACCTTTACATTCAGGACCAAACTCCTTCCCGGATTGTGTATAGCCATCACCGTCATGAATTGGTACTTTTGGCTGTGCTGGAACACGTGCGCCGAATTTAGTACGAGCTGATTGGATAGCAGCTTCGATAGCATTCATGAGAGCTTGGTGTTGAGCTACATCAGATTTAGGTAAAAGAATAGTAGCTGAATATCTAGGTTTAGCACCAGGCTGTGTGGAATTAGCCCAAGGTTCTAATAGATGGCAATAGGATACACGAACATTTTGCAATAATACTTCGGTTGGTTGTGGAACGAATGACATAATTAATTACCTCCATTATTATCATTAGATACATTAAATATTTGCGCCGCAGTAGGTTGATTGGTAATCCGAGGGCGCTTATCGGATTCCTCAACTAGGGTAGGCTTGCCTGCTTTCTTAATAATCATGTCGCCTACCATATCATTAAATTGGGTCTTACCGATGGTCTTTTCCATCTGTGCCAATGTTAATGTCTTGCGTTCATATAGAATGCTTTCATCAATACCTGCTTTGATTAAAGTATCTATAGCAGCATCAGTGTCTTGGAAAGCTCGACTACCACGACCCTCTACGGCTTTCCAGCCAGGGACTGCCACCCCATTAAGAGATTCAGTGAGTGCGTAGTCTTTCATATCCTCGAGCCAAGCAGCGACGTCTTTCCCTCGACGAAGATATTCACCGAGTTCTGTCATCGAGATAAGCCGAGGATCATGATTAGCAACTAGCGCACTGTGCAATGAGTCGTTTGCATCATATCGGGCTTTACACTGTTGTTTTGCCCTACAGAATCTGCACCAGTCACCGGGTTCAAATTTACCGTTACCAGACATAGCCTCATCTGCACGAGGTTTGACGAATGTATTACCCCAATCCAGTAGTTCTGCCGTAGGGATTTCCCATTCGCTGATATTATTAACACGGGGCTGCACGATAGTCATTTTGACCGTATTGAACATATAGAGTAAGCTATACGCATCAATCGCACCAAGGGCATATAACATCATTTGCGGATTGCGTTCCGCATCAACGACTACCCCTTTTCCGTGCTTATAATCAACGATGTGCAAGGTATCGCCGGATAGGATGATACAGTCAGCCGTGCCGAATCCATCAGGTACATAACGGCTAAAGTCAACACGTTTTTCAATGGCTACTACTGGAGTTGCCGTGCAACCTAACATAACACCTTTGATATATTCGAGGTATGTTTCCGATGTATCGTCCATTTCTGGTTGCCACAACTCATCCTTTTTGATTTTGTTGAACTTGCGAGTGTATGTGGATTTCGCCATGGCTGTGGTGTACTTCTGTAGTTTTAACTCACACAGTTCGTGTGCCAGGGTTCCTTCCTTTGCATACACAGATGTACTATCGGGAAAGTTCTCCTCTAGAAGAGGGGCGGCTGTACAATGCAGCCACCGGTGTGACCCCGATGCGTTTAATAATGCATGTGATCGAGGTGCCATTAGATTCTTGCCCCCAATCCTCTAATCGCATTTACTAATTCGGGGTATCTGTCCTCAGGTACTTCACCCAAGTATTGAACACCGAATTGTGCCATTAATTGTTGCAGTTCTACAGCTTTCCCTGCGTCAAGTAATGGCGCAAGCGCCGCTTGAATTTCAGGCAATGTATATTTCTTAACTTCCTGAGATACTGGAGCAGTAACAGGTGCTTGCACAGGTGCGGTAACAGTTTGTACCGGGGCATCAGTTGCCACGTTGACAGTTGGTGCTGTAACAGCTACTTGAGTAGGAGTAACTTGTACAGCTGCATTAGGTACCGTCATGGATACCGAGTTTGGTTGCATAATTACTGTTGTAGTAGGCACAACTTGATTTGTATCTTGCGGAGCTAGATTAGATACGAACTCGGAGGGTGCCGCTACTGTAGATACTACTGCGTCCACTATGCCAGGAGCTTTATCATCCATTGCTCTATCGCTATCTACAAAACTTTTGAATTGATTTAACACAGCTTTTAGCTGATTATATACATCTAGTACATTAACTCCTTGAACTTCAACTTTAATCATTATTTAACTCCTCCTGAATATTAATAATTGATTGGTTATAATACGATTCTTTTAGCTCGAACCCTAAAGCCCTACGGCCCATACGAAGTGCCATAACTGGGACCGTACCAATACCAGCAAATGGATCAAGTACGATATCATTTGGATTACTCCACAATTCTATGCATCGAGCCACAGTATCTAGCTGCAGCGGGCAAATATGACGTTCATCCTTATTGTCACGAGCTGCTTTATAATTCAGCGTATGCGTTTGGCGGATATCGGCCCATACAGGATTAGCATATCGGCGCCATACTTGATAGCTATATATAGGCTCCGTATTGTATTTTTGCTTTTTATCAAACAACTCAGGATCGGGCGCAGGTCTTTCAATTCCTTTGATTCCCTCAGGTTCCTCTTGACCGAAAAACTGGGTAAACCCTTCTGGATGCGCGATGGGCTCCGGATTGTCACCAGGTTTACGCAATGTAACGATGTAATCAGGCGCCCCCATACGACACATGGCAGAATCTTTTACAATTTGCTTATGTAAAAGCCCTAGAGCCTTTGTCCGAGTAGCCTCAATGAGAGGGTCTTTCCAAATCGTGACTCGGGAATGCATCACGAACCCAGCATCCTGAAAGGCTCGAATAATGTCACCAGGAAAGTCTTTCATTCCGATAACACCGTCCCTGGATTTCGTGAGTGGTAAATCCATACAATGAACTGATACTAATCGCCCAGGCATTATTACACGATGTAATTCAGTAATTAAATACTTGAAGTGCTGCCAAAACTCGCTATCAGTAGATGAGTTGCCCATATCTCTATCAGAATTAGAGTAAACATACAAGCTACTAAATGGCGGGCTAAATATAGAGTAATGAACGCTATCATCAGGTAGCCCTTTTAGCACTTCTACTGAGTCGCCGTTATAAATTGCAAATCGGGACTCAATTAACTGATTTAGCACGTTCACGTTGTAAATCCTCCTTTGCTTTCTTATTTAGCGCTTGCAGCATTGCGACTCCAGCAAGGGAGGCTATAGCTTTATTCATGCCTGCGTCAACAGCTAATTTAATTAATTTGGCTGCTTTTAGCTCATTGATGTGGATAACTCTTATGTTATGTCCCTTAGCATAAGCTAATTCCAAGTTGCACCCGGTTGAGTTCTCCCATCCGTTGCACATTACGATTGCATCGCAGCCACTTAGAAGGTCAATGCACCAGTCTATGCCAGTATCATAATCTACCTTATTGTACAGATGCCCCAATATATGTATGGGCGATAGGAATATGTTATGCGTATCACTACCAAAAGGTTCTTTTATTGGAAATACGCCCATATCGTCCTGCAGCCACTTTAATACAGAGTCAGCATTCTTTTTATTTTTAGCCAATCCTCCGAATGGATGGCTTACGTAAATTTTAGTCATATAACAGCCCTCATTTCTGCCCAGTTAGGTAACACCATCGGCACACACGGATTGTATTCCGTTGATTCCCGTCTAGTTTTAGATAATTCAGTACGAACAGCGTCACGAGTAAGCGCAATCATAGCGTCCCTCATTTTTATAGCATCCGCTTCCTTACGTTCGATGTTCGCCTTAACCGCACCTTCCTTTTCGGAAATTACAATATATGCGTTCACCTCATGCTTCTGGCCAAATCGCCAGCATCGGCGAAGTGCTTGATAATACTGTTCATAACTATCCGATAGCCCGACAAATATCATATTGTGGCAGTTTTGCCAGTTCATTCCGAATCCGGCGATACTTGGCTTTGTTACCAAACATTTTAGGAATCCAGAACCAAAACCTAACATCATGCCCTGCTTTCGAGTCGCCTTATCACTACCTTTCACGTCCTCTGCGAGATCAATCATTTCTTTCAAAGTAGTCGATTCATCATTAAGGTCGCACCACACTAGCCATTGCTCATTAGATGCATTGACTAAATCAGCTGCTGCTCTACATCTTGATTCAAGAGATGCTTTGCGAGCCCTGCGGCGTTCCTGTAAGGATAAAGTAGGGATATCCTCACCTGTTTTATCAACAACAATTTCATGTACGTGTAACTCAGGCAATTCGTAACCATCATCTTCATAACCCAGGGATGCCGGATTATCTAGCACTACTGCCCATGACGCCATCCACTCCCAAAAGGTATTTTCTGCATGGCCTTTTAATCGCCATTTAGCAGTATCACTACCATCGTGCGTGAAATACATAGATAGCATCTCATTACGGCTCATAATGCCGAGGAACTCCGCATGATTGCCAAGCTCCATATAGTCATTTGGAGCAGGTGTTGCTGTACACGCCAGCCGATATGGTGTATTACTGAATCGATTTATTAAATCCGTACGTACTTTACCAGTAAATGACTTTAGAATACTCGATTCATCAAGCACGACACCTATCAGATTATCGGTATTAAATCGGCCCAATTTCTCGTAATTCGTAATATTAACGCCTGGTACAATGTCATCATCGGATTCGCATATAGTCACAGGAATATCGAAACGTTCACCCTCAGACTGTGTTTGAGCGGCCACAGCTAGTGGTGCTAATATGAGTACTGATCCACCTGTATGTAGATAAATCTCATACGCCCAGGACAGCTGCATTAAAGTTTTACCTAATCCACAATCCGCGAATATGGCAGCTTTACCTTTTGCCAAGGCCCACTTAACGATATCTCGTTGAAAGTCAAATAGGTGTTTGTTTAGCATACCTGTATCAATATCAAATCCGTGAGATTCCGACATTTTAGACTTGGAGTTGATGAAAGCGTTATAATTCATTGACAGACGCCTTTACAGATTCATACTCAGTAAGTAATGCCGAGAATTCTGGGTTATCTTTTGCAAGTAATCGATACATAGTCAAGCGTTCAGCGTTCTTAGCCTTTTGTTCGAGTTTCTTTTCTATGTCCTCCAACTTAGCTCGATCGCTTTCACGTTTATCGCATTTAGAAGTATCGATAACTGCAATGACCTGTTTAACTACATTCCCTTTGAAACCTTGCATCCGAACAGTATCAAGGTCTTTTGCCTTTTTCAAAACACGAGCAACGCCTAGTCCATTTCTTGATTTAACAACAACCCAATCACCAACACCAATATTGTCGATTGGAACATTTGTATCGGATTCGTAATATCTAAACCAAAATTCATCTGGGTTATGCACAGGCGTGTTATTTTGCCAGTAATAATCACTGGTATCGTAAGTAACTAATAAGAATTCCATAATATGTCCTTTCTGTGGTATACTTTAAGTGGATATTTTTCTAATTTGAGCTTGTTGATGTTGCCGCATCATCAGGCTCATTTTTCATGCCTAAATCCTCGCATTCATCAGGAATGCAATAATCTCGCTTTGGACAGGTACTACAATTTCGCAATTTAATCACCACCTTTCAACGCGCTTAAATCAAGCACCATCTCCGGCTTCCTATTTTCCCATGTGTAATAATCTAGGCCTGCTTCTCTTAACGCATCTGCAGCAGCACGCCCCGTTTGAGCTTCATCAATAATTCTGTAAGCGCTTTGTCTGGCGTTGCGTACTTTTGATAGTCGTTCCACGAACGGCTTTAAGAGTTCACAAATAGCAGTCCATTCTTTTGGCATCTCATGATAGCAACTTTTACATCGACTAATCATACGATCTATTAAAAATTCCGAAGCTGGCATACTATACAAAACGCTATCACCAAACCCTGCTCGCTTAATTTCCATAGCCGCTTTCCGGGCTTCAAATAAAGCTTCTTCCAGACGTTTAAAAGCATCTAGCGACTTAATTTCTTTAGTCAATAACGCTTCATATTCTTTTTCAATCGCATCAGTTTTTTCAGAACTGACACGAGATACGAAGTCCCGCACCTTTTGTTTACTGATATACGGTTTTGCCATGTTCTCTTTCTCCTTTTAGTTGTAATACGGATTGCGACAGTATTCGCCGCATTTCCTTACTTGCTGGATGTAATATATAACATCCTCCTGCTCTTCGGCATCCATTACAGCTTTATCTTTGTAAAAGCCGTATAGGGATATAGCCAGTCCGATTAACGATTGCAATATGAACTGTTCCCATCCAATTTGGTCTACTTCCAAGGCCCCCATAGAACCTGCGACCAAAAACGTGCCAATTAACATATAACTCATCATTCATCGTCCTCCACAATTTGCTCAACTACGATATCATCAACAGTAACGCTAATGCGGAATCCTTGTGCTCCGTAAGCACTCATCATGGTTTGCAAGCTATAGATAGCGTTCATAACGTCCCCACTGATTTGATTTAAGAGACGATCTGATTCGATTGCTTTTAAATGTGCAGCCATTGCTGTTTCGTTTACTGGAATAGCTTTCATAATTACATTTCTCCTATAACATCATCATTGATAAAATAGATGCTACTGCTGCAGCTAAGCTCAAATGCATTCCTGCGTCAATCCATGTCATGATTAATTCCTCCTAATGAATATGCGCAGCTTTAAATTCTGCATCGACCAACTTTAAATCCCATCCTAGGAAGTGGGTAAGGTATGTTCTAAACCCCTCTTTGTCAATAACAAAGCTCCTGGATTTCTTTCCGGGTGATTGCCAAGCATAGGCAAATGGAAATTTACCTATCGCAATTCCTTCACGGACTGCGGTCAGGCTAATTCCGAGTACTGTAGCCATTTGGGCGACTGAAATCACTTTTTTAATCATGTGCACTGCCCCTCCTTTTCATATAGCCTTCAAAATCATTCTGATTTCTTGGCCTACTTGTAAACGATCTTTAAAAGTATCTTGATTACGGAAATCATCCATGTAAACTTCTAACATCTCTCGGTATATAGCTGCTTTGAAGCTTTCTGGCTTTTCCACATCTTCTCGATACGGCTTTAAAATTGTAACAGGCTTACCGAATTCATAGTCGATAAAGCCCCTAGCCTTTAGCCGAGCTTTCATAGTTCTAATCTTACCGTTCGGCCATCCAAGTAAATTTTCTATTTCCCCGTTGGTCTGCAACCCGCTATCACGGTAAGCGTTATACAAAAGTTCCAAATCCGTCATTTACTGCCCCTCCTATTTTTTACATCAATACTAAATTTCGAATTCAAGAGGTAAAAAAAGTTCATCAATCGGCATATCTGTTTTAGTTATTTTCTATCTAATTTAGGGTTGTAGTAATCAGTTTCCCAAAAGTCGTTGGACTCGTCTCGACTAACTCCTAGTGCATCACAAATATCACCAATAGTTGATAATCGTACCGATTTACCTGCAAGAGCACGATTTAACGTATCTCTTGAAATCTCCGCTGTCCGAATTAGGTCAGCTTTTGACATATTAAGTTCTTGCATACGTTCGCGAATCGCTTCGCCGTACATTCTGGTAGTGAATTGTTTCATAATCTTGTCCTCCTATTTAACACTCGCTAAATTGCTTACAAAAGTGATAAAGGTTATAATTATAGAAGTAACAACTTCAACCTTTTGAAAGTTATTTATGTAACTTCTGAAGTTACATTTGAAGCAAAAAAAATTGGCATTGGATCCTTAATATCAAGTAGTTTTATCATCCCCTCGATTTCATCGGATCCAAATACTCCTTTTTTTAATTTCAACGAGAATGTTTTAGGGGACATTTCTAACTTTTCAGCTACATACTTTTGAGTTAGACCTTTTGAAGCTATTGCCCCTTTTATAGCATTAGCATTAACCAAAATATTCACCTCTTTTCTAAAAATTAAATCTATCCTCTACTCACATATTATCCTTCAGACTGTAACTCGTCAAGTTATTTTTGTAACTTCTGATTACTTTTTCGTTGATTTTAAAGTTACTTTATGTTATTATTAAGTTACTTTTATTTTTTTAATATTTTTTTATCTTTATAAATAACATTAGGAGAATTTTAATGGCCAGACAAATAGGAGCACGTCTAAAAAAACTCAGAGAGGTATCTCGTCTCTCATTAGATTATGCCGCTAAATCTGTAGGTATTTCGAAACAGACTTTATTTAAATACGAAAATGATAAAATTACTAATATTCCATCAGATAAAATTAAGGATTTGGCTAGACTTTACCAAACTTCTCCGGCCTACATTATGGGATGGGAAGACGATCCATCTGTAAAAAAAGAAGTTGATGAAAATCACGCCCCTACAGTACCGTCTTTGCCTGAGCCTCCCCCAAATCCTTTGAACTTTAACACGGCTTTAGGAGCCAATGACGCTGCAAAGGCCCTTACTGTTGCAGACGAAGCTTTTTCGCCTCGAATAAGAAAAGGAGATACCGCTTTTGTTACAAGTTTATATAAGGATGAAAACTTAATTCCTAATAGAAGTATCTTGGCCATACAAGCAGTAGATCAAAATGGCGTTAAGACTCCCGACAATATAGTATTAAGATTCTTTTACTATACCCCCGACTTTAAAGGTATTATGATATATGCGCCGTCTTACGTACCGGAAGTATTCCCTCCGGTCTTCTATCCTTTCGAATATTTGAATAGTGAAACGCCTGTTATAGGAATAGTACGATCTGTGTCATTTAATGTGTTTTGATAAAGGGTAAAATATATAAAGGGAGATATAAAAATGAAATTACGTAAATTGTTGCCTTTAATGGTTATGTTCAGCCTATCTGTAAGTACTTCTTTTGCCGCACAGTTTATCGATGTAACTTCGGATACGTACAACAAAATATGGGGTGTTGGCCAATCATATAAGACGGACCGCAAATTAGAAAATCCTGTCAATTACGGTGTTGAACTCCGGAGTGGCGCAGGCGGTGCTGCCGTAATAGTTACACCTGGCACTATCACAAAGTACATTGCTTACTCTAAAGATGAGCGCTTAATCTTTCCTGGAGAAGCATTTAAAAGTGCAGTAGTAAATAGCAATGACTATGTATATATTGCCACTTACGCAATGCATCTTAAGAATCCATTAGCCGGTACTGTAGCTCAACAAGTGCCATCGCAACGATTATTAATTGAAAAAGACGGTAAGTATGTTATACCAGAACAGATGAACCCTGTTATTTATGACGCGATGCCACATAGCTATGCGGTTGTGTATTACGCTTTTCCTAAAAATGTAGTGCTTAATGCACCGTATACAATTAAGTTCATCAATGGTAATGGTGATAAAATTGAAATCCCTATTACTACAGAAAAGATAGCGGATATCATTGATAAAGAAAATATCTTAGTATTTAAGTCTAATTAAATAAAAAAATAAGCCCTCACTGCAGTGAGGGCTATTAAAAATATCATACCTTAGAGGTACTCTATTTTTACTCCACAATTATTATAGCATACCTCTAAGGCTATTCACTATACCAAGGAGGATATCTATGGCGATGAAACGAGCCAACGGTTCAGGAACCGTATATAAAATGAAACATAAACAGCTGCGTAAACCCTACAGGGCAGTTGTGACATATGGGTACGATGCCAATGGCAAGGCTATTCGTAAATCGGTAGGCACGTTTGCTACGCAAAAGGAAGCTTACACAGCCCTTGCCCTCTACTCTACCAATCCTCCGCAAGAAGAGCAGCGTAAAATTACGTTTGGCCAATGCTTCGAATGGCGGATTGAAGAAGCAGAACGCCAGGGATTGTCCGCGGGCCGGATGAAAATCATCCATACAATACAAAAGATGGTTAGCCATCTTAACAATATCGAGATGAAGAATATGCGTGCTGCACATTTTCAGCCTATATTTGATACCTCAACACATACTAAGTCTTATCAAAAGTTAATCAAGGCTATCATAGTATCTGTAGGTACCCTAGCCGTAAAACAGGAAATCATTCCTAGGAACTATTTCTCCGATATTATCATCAATAAGAACGCCACGCCAATCAAGAAGGCTAACATATTTTCAAATTCTGCCCTCTATGCCCTTTGGCAACACTCCGATGATATAATTGCCAAGCTAACATTGATATACGCCTACACGGGGCTCAGATTAAACGAATTGCAGACTATACGTCTCGATGATATCCATTTGAAAGAGCGTTACATGATTGGCGGCTCTAAAACGGAAGCTGGTAGAGATCGATGTATACCTATCGCGGAATGTATCTACCCTTTCATCAAAGAACTGTATCAGCAAGCCCAATTTAAGCGTGTAGAGTGTCTTTTGGATAAGGTAATACATAAGGATACCTACCGGAGAGAAATGCAACGTATGTGCCAAACTCTTAATTTAGGAGAACACAAACCACATGATACACGACATACTTTCATATCGATGGCCAGCAATATTGGAATCGATGAAATTATCATCAAACGGATCGTTGGCCACTCAAGTAAGGATAATATCACCCAGGAAGTTTACACGCACAAAACGATACAACAATACATTGATGCGGTTAACCGATTACCACACGGCGAAACCCTCCTAAAAGGTGAGCAACGGTTGAGCAACGCTAGCGAAATGTAGTGATTTTTGCCAATTCCGAAAAATAAAAAAGCCAGTAAACATAAGTGTTTACTGGCTTTCTACGTTTGTGTTCTTATTCAGCGGAAATTACAGATACTGGGCAAACGGATTCGCAAGAACCGCAATCGATGCAAGTATCGTTAATTTCGTATTTAGTTTCGCCTTCAGAAATAGCAGAAACTGGGCAAACAGATGCGCAAGAACCACATTTAATGCAACCATCAGCAATAACTCTCATAATTAGGACCTCCGTCAAAAATATAGATCAGAACTTTTGTTATCATTTAGAAAGGCACTTGCCTCAACTTATGTTCTCATTATCACACAGTTCTAATTGAAAGTCAAATGAAAATGATAAAAAAATGTATATTTTTTTGCATAATAATTGTTCCTTTTTATCATAAAAAGCCTACATTTATCTATATTTTGATATTATTTTTCATTTAATTTATTGAGTATTATACTCAATAAGTGAGAATGCACCAATTATCATTTTAATTAAAATACTTAGTACTATACTAGGAATTTAATTATCAATATTCATTATCATAAAAAAACGAGGCCGAATCATACGATTCGACCTAATTTATATTTATATAGCAACTTAATAGCTTCACTATTATTAAATATAGACCTATTATTCACCATAGAAAGTAATACTATTTATTTTCTACATATAACACTTAGAAAGATGTTAAGAATGTTAGCATACCTAAAACTACACCTACTAGGTTAGGTACAATTAAGATAAAATCACGTTTAGGTGATTTTGTCCAACCATATAATACCCAGATCAAACAAGATACTGCTGCAAATAATGGCTGCCATGGTTGACTAGGATTACCTTGAAGATTAGCAATAATTTGTGGAATATAAGCTAAAAATACAAATACACCAATAAATGCACCAATAGAACCAACTAACATATTAAATCTTTCTTTTGTCATATATGACCTCCTTATTCAATAGTATATAATTACATCTTATATTATATACTATATCATATCTTTTCAATACAGTCAATTTTATAAAATTAATTGTACAAATAAGTTTAATTCATATTACTTTTGATGTCCCTAATATGTAATCTATATTTAAATCATACAAGCTAAAAGCACACAGCAAAAAACGAGGCCGAATCTTACGATTCGACCTCGAGTGTGCTCTTATAGTAGAGTAACCTATCCCCTATTATTTACCAGGGAAGAATGGCCATACCATTGGGATAATAATTAAGCTTACTACGAAGCAAACTAAGATCAATGGAACGCCGGCTTTTACATAGTCTGTAAATTTGTATTGGCCAGGGCCAAGTACTAATGTATTTGGAGGTGTACCTACAGGTGTACCGAATGCACAAGATGCAGCAATGCCAATAGCCATCAATACTGCATGAGGGTCAGCGCCCATACCTTGGGCAATGGAGATGCCGATAGGAGCCAATAATGCACTAGATGCTGTGTTAGACATGAATTGAGTCATAACACAAGACAAGATGAACAATACAGCTATTGCAAAGTAAGGGCTAGGATTATCGCCTATAACGCCGATTACAGAATTAGCAATCATTTTACCTGCACCAGATTGGTCAAGTGCAGTTGCCACTGGCATCATACCAGCGAATAAAAAAATTGTTACCCAGTCAATAGAAGTGTACGCTTGTCTTTCGTTCAAGCAACCAGTTAATACGCAAAGCATTGCGCCAATAACTGCAACCATGCTCAATGGTAAGTTAATACCATAGCCTTTTAGGAAGTCGCCTAAAATCATAGCGATAATTACGCCTAAAAGAATAAGACCAGAGAATAATTGTTTCTTAGGATCGTTAGAAATATCTTCTGCAGCTACTTCTTGTTCTACTTCGCCAGCATCTGTAATTTCATGTTTTGGTAATAAATGTTTACCAATAAGCATCATGAAAACGATAGTAGCGATAGTCAAAGGAATACCAATCCAAGCAAATTCGAAGAAACCAAATTGTGTAAGACCAAATTTAGCTAATGTACCACTTACAATAATGTTTGGAGGTGTACCAACCATTGTATTGATACCACCAACACCTGCAGCAAAAGCCATAGGCATCAATTGGCGAGACGCAGGAATCTTAGCAACAGCACAGATACCAACAACTACTGGAAGTAAAGCAGCTGTTGTACCAGTGTTGGACAAGAATGCGGACATAATTGCTGTAATAACCATGATGGCAAGCATTAAGCTATTTTCGTTAGTACCAGCACGAGATACTACAGTTTCACCAATTTTTTGAGCTAAACCAGTGTAGAACAATGCAGCACCAACAACGAACATCCCAGCGAACAACACAACTGTACTATCAGATAAACCAGAGAATACAACATTAGGAGTAATAATACCCATAAGGCCTAGAGTAATTGCGCCGCCTAGAGAAGTAATAGCTAAAGGAATAATTTCCGTAACGAATAAAACAGCCATGACTGCAAGGACGATTAAGGTTTGTTCTGCAATACCCATACATCATCATCTCCCTTCAGAGAAATGCACTGATTGTATTAGATGAGATATAAAATATAGCCTACAATACTGATAGCCAAAGAATAATACTTCCCCTAAAAAACCTCGGCTATTAAACCAAGTATATTTAGTTCTACGTTGGAACCATTTGGCCTTTTTTTCATTACCGATAATCAGTGCAGTAATAAAAAACACAATAAATGCCCAAATAAAACAAATCAGTATTTTTAATTCTATCGATAACAAGTGACCACCTCTACTATTTTAAAAGCACTAGAAGATTATTCTGTGAATTCTTGTATCACCTAATGACCGATCTGAAAAGCATTTATTACAAATATACCCTATTTATGCATGAATACATAGATTTAAACTTTTTATTATCATTTAGAAAGACACTTGCCTCAATTTATGTTCTCATTATCATACAGCTCTTTTTGAAAGTCAAATGAAAATGATAAATAACTATATATATTTTTGTATAGTAATTATCATTTTTATGAAACCCTAAGTGCTATACTAGTAACTTAATTATCAGGGTTATAGGACAAAAAGTGTGTGTGACTAATCCCAATAAGTTGGAAAATCTGTA
>OGSU01000023.1_pt1 | contig 148144 bp, 100 predicted proteins | sample 1573911 | NCBI WGS metagenome assembly OGSU01 (sample SAMN03295839, study PRJEB24534) | human gut metagenome | isolation source: fecal sample 7 from infant 5 | host: Homo sapiens | place: USA: Pittsburgh, PA | collected 2014-07 | reverse complement strand
GAATTATGGTTGGTTTTGACTTTGTCAAAACCCGCACTCTGGCATATGTTCAATCATATGATTGATTACCTATCATTGTTCAGTTTTCAAAGATCTGTACCAGTTAGGCTAGATTCTATCTAGCTTTGAAGCACTTTCTTAAGAAGTGTTTCGTCAACTGGCGACTAGATTATAATAACATATTGTCACTTTCATGTCAACACCTTTTTATAATCTTTTTTAGAATTTTGTAATTTCTGTTTCAACCAGGAATTACGTTTTTATTCTAAAACGATTATCAACAAACATAGATTTTATCTAGTGTTTGCTAACTAATAAACAGTCGCTTCGAACGACTGTATAGCTATTATAGTACAAAGAATCGAGGGGCGCAACCCCTAATTTTAAAATTTTGCAAACTTTTTTCTGACTTAGCTTATATAGTATATCTTGGTATTATATATACCATATACAGTAGTTATCAATAATATAAATAATCAGTAATACTCCTTTAATAGTATATATAAAGATATAAAAACAACGCCATCCAATCGGATGGCGTTGTTTAATAAGGATTTGTGTTCCCTAGTCGGGGGTCCAGGGTATGTGTTAGAGGCCCTTATAAACCCTTTATAAGGGCCATTGTGTTTTGTAGATATACGGATATATGGCGGACATATATCCGTATACCACATGTATTAGAGATCAACTAAGCCTTTAAGATGAGAGAAGGAGAAAAGGCTTTTTGATATCTATATCAATATAGAAATCAATTATTGTTGAATTGCGCTACGCAAGTCAACTTTATTGTAGTCGTTGCTACCCATTGGTTCGTTAATTGCTTTGCGAAGGTCTACTACGTGCTCATCAGCAGCAGTTGGTTCTTCGCTCGCTTTGTTTTTAACGGTTTCTTTAGCAGCGAACCAAATTGTTTCGTTCATGTAGTGACGAAGTTCTTCGTTAGATACATGTTCTTGCTCTTGAGCAAGGATATCCAAGATTGCATCTTCTAATGCTTGTGCTTCGTCATCAGTCATAGGACCGCCAACTTGTTTTTGATGTTGTACAACTTCGTTAATACGATCTACCATACCGCGCAATACGTTGTAACCATAGCTATTTACGAAGCCATCTTTTTCATTGTATTTAGGTGTTTCAAAGTATTCGTATTCGTTTTTGTTGCGGTTTTCACCGTTCCAGTTCAAAGCTGTTTCAAAGCCATGTACGCGACCAAGGGAGTGCGTACGGAAGTAATCAGCATAGTTATGTTTATCTTTGGAATGTAACCAGATTTTGTCTGCTTTAGTTAATTGCTCATGATTGTCGCGTTTAGCTTCTGCTAAAGCGATTTTTTGTTCAGCATTTTCCCATGCTTTCACGTAATCATGAAGGGATTGTACTACTTGTGGGCTAGCCACAGGTACCAATACAACATTGCTCAAACCAGGTGCGGATGCAGGGTTAGGCAAGATCAAGTTGTCATCATATGTTGGTGCGCTTGCTGCGTGACCAGTGATGGATGCTGCGCTCATTAAAAGTGCCGCTGTGAAAGCAAGCATTGTAGATTTTTTCATATCTATTCCTCTTTTCATAGTCGAATTAATGTGCTGGTTCAGGGCTCCCGAAGGAACCCTTACCAGTTGTATCCATACCTAGGATTAGATTCCTAGTTTTTTGAAAGTTTTCTGAAAGTGTAACTAATTACATACCCATTTTCGCCATCATTGCAGCCATTTGAGCTTTCAATACTTCTACTTCACTTTGTAGACCAGCGTTTTGAGCTTTAATTTGTTCGTTTTCATATTTCAAGTCAGATACTTCACCTTTTAATCCGGCATTTTGAGCTTTCATTGCTGCCATTTCAGTTTGTACTGCGTATGCAGAACTGATAGGGCCTTTGCGGTAGCGGTCTGCTACAGCTGCTTCAGCATCTCTGTTACCAACTTTCCAAGTTACACCAGCGTTTGCCATCATGTGGCTAGAACCGCCAGCCCAGGACAAGCCGCCATGGAACATTGTGGACTCGTTTTTGTAATGAGCTACGCCCACTGCAATCGCGGAGTTACCACGGTAGTTACCATAACCAGCCATGATTTGAGTTGGTTCCAATGGATCGTATTGCATAGGTTTCAATGCGGACAATGCTGCACCTTGAGCACCTACACGGCCGATTTCTTCGTTCAATTGATCAACGCGAGGGTCAACTGCGCCTTTTACAGAAAGGTCATAGTTCAAGCCACCGTCAGCAGATTCAGTTTTCTTCAATACTACGGAATGATCATCAGATGTCAATGTAGTACGGGAATCTTTCAATTGTTTAACGTTTACTGCATCAGTATCATTAGTGCCTTTTTGAACATTAGTGATTTTGTTACCACCCATGTTGAGGTTACCACCAGTGATATTTACAGTATCGCCACCGAAGGATACTTTAGGACCATTGGAGTTATTGGAAATGGAAGTGATGTTAGTGAGGTCACCTTTTACGTCGAAGGATACTTTACCGTTTGCATCAGTGTGAGCAGTAGTATTTACACCGTTAGAGAAGTCTAAACCGTCAGATAACATTACTGTTCTAGCGTTGCCACCATTTTCTTTATAAGTCAATGGAATTTGCTTAGCTGCTTCTTTACCATTGAAGTTAACTTGGTAGTTAGTTGTATGGTTAGTAGCATTTGGTTGAACGTCTACAGTGATCGCTTTGTTGTCACCTGTTACAGTAACTGCTTCACGAGCTGCATCTTTAACGTCATTTTTATCTACAGATACTTCGTATGTTGCACCAGCTGCACCGAATGTATCGCCAGCTTTAGGAGCTACTTTAGCGATGTTATTAGCATCAGCTTTAGCTTGTACTTTTTCAGTAGATTTTTTAGCTGCTTCTTCATGAACAAGTTTCAATTGTTCTTCAGTTGCTGCACGACCTTTAGTTGCGAAGTCAGCGGAATCAAGAGTTTTGTTAGTTAAGCCAGTGATGTCACCAGTTTTACCATCAAGCTTGATTGTGTTGTCGCCAGCTACGTTAACTACTTGGTCACCTTTGAATTCTAATTTGCCATCGCCTTCTTTGTTAGTGATGGAAGTGATTTTGTTCAAATCGCCTTCAACATTAACTTTGTAAGGGTTAGCTTTAGAACCGTCGCCAGTCACTTTAGTGTTTTGACCGTCAACAAGGTTAGTTTTAGCTGCTTTCAATTGACGTACGTTAACTGCATCAGTATCCTTTACACCGTCTTCAACGTTAGTAATTTGTTTATTACCAGCATTGATGCCGTCTTTAGTTACGGATGGGCCGTTGTTAATTACCAAGCCACCATCAGTGATCTTAGTATCGCCAATTGTTACGGAACCTTTATTAGTAAGATCTACATTGTTGTTCAATGCATATTCTACTTTAGCACCGTTAGCGTCGCTAGTTTGTTTTACAGTGAGGTTTTTACCACCGGAGAATTCAACAGTTTTACCATCTGTAATTTTCTTAGCTGCTGTTTCAGAATCAGCAGTAGTATTACCAGAAGATTTAACGTTGAAGCTGTTCATTGTACCAAGACCAGCACCGCTAATTGTCATTTCACCATTAGCAGATTTGGATACTGTGATACCGTCAGCACCTTTAACATTTACTTTACCGCCGTTAGCTGGAACATCTGTGCCATTAGCTTGGATTGTCCAGATATCGTCAGTGTTAGCGAATGTTTTGTCGCCGTATTTAATGCGGTCTCCATCTTTCTTAATTGTTGTGTAGTTATCAGGTGTACCTAAGTGGATTTCCTTAGTTTGGATGGAGTCGATGCCTTTGATGTTTTTATTCAAGCGAATGTTCAAAGTATCGTTACCATCAGCAGTTACAGCGATGTTACCTGCAGCAGATTCAAATGTTTTTTCTTGCTCTTCAGTAACGCCTTCACCTTTAACTTTAACTGTGGAGTTAAGTTTGTTTTTGTTTACAACGCTTTCGTTGTTACCAGTGAATTTCAAGCCGTCATCAGTAGTAGCAACTTCGTGTTTATTTTTGTTGCTATCTTCGTAAACGATACGAGTCATACCGTTAGTACCATTTTTACCGTCTACGCCGTCTTGACCGTTAGCACCTTTGAAAGTAAGACCATCTTTACCGTCTTTACCATTCAAGCCGATAGAGCCGTCTTTACCGTTGATTACAACAGCAGAACCGTCTTTACCGTTTACACCGATCTTACCGTCAACACCTGGTTTACCGTCTTTACCATCATTACCAACTTTGATATCGTCGGACAATGCATAGTTGTAAGTGTGGTTGCCAGTTACTGCATCAACGATTTGTTCAACAGTTAAGTTTTTACCAGCACCGAAGTTTACAGTTGTGCCTGGTTTTACGATTGTTGCACTGTGATCGCCTACTGTATTACCAGTAACGTCACCTTTCCAACCGGAGTTGTTGATTGTATCTACTACAGTTTTAACTGTTGCGATACCATTTTGGCCATCTACGCCTGGTTTGCCGTCAACGCCGTCTCTTACTTTACCAAGTGTTACGTCGTATTTAACAACACCATTTGCATCAACGGAAGCTTTAGTGTAGTTACCGTCAACGAAGTTCAAGCCTTCAGACAATTTAACTTTTTGTTTAGCACCGCCGTTAGCTGTGTAGTTAAGTTCAGCATCGCCAAGGTTAGTTGCTTTTGCATTTACTGTGTAAATGTTTTGACCATCAGCACCAATTGTTTTATCAACTGTTACGTTGTCACCAGCTTTAACTTCTGTCTTAGCGGATTTCAATTGTTTTACGTTAACTGCGTCAGTATCATTTACGCCAGCTTTCACGTTAGTGATGTTCAAGTCACCAGCATTGATGCCACCTTTAGTAATGGATGGACCATTGTTGATTACCAAACCACCGTCAGTGATCTTAGTATCGCCAATTGTTAAGGAACCGGATGGAGTCAAGTTAACTTCTTTGGACAATTGAACTTTCAATTTGCCATCTACGTTGTTCACGCCGATGTTGTTGTCAGTCAATTTATTGCTGTCCGCACCGCCAGTGATATCCAATGTTTGGTTCAATTTCTTAGCGATAACTTTAGTGGAGTCAGTTTGACCATTGTCGCCAGCATATTTCATGCCATCGTCAGTAGTTGCCACTTCGTGTTTATTGTTATTTTTGTCTTCGTATACGATACGAGTCATGCCGTCTTGACCGTTTTTACCGTCAACGCCGTCTTGACCGTTAGCGCCTTTAATAGTAAGACCGTCTTTGCCGTCTTTACCATTGAGGCCGATGGAACCATCTTTACCGTTGATTACAACAGCGGAACCATCTTTACCGTTTACGCCGATTTTACCGTCAACACCGTCTTTACCATCTTTACCGTCGTTACCAACTTTGATGTCATTAGACAATGCATATGTATAAGTTTGTTCACCAGTTGCATTATCGATATTTTGAGTAATTGTCAAATTATCGCCTGCTGCGTAGGATACAGTTTTACCGTTGCCTACTGCTGTTACAGCGTGGTTACCAACTACATTACCTTTCGCATCTGTGGAGAAGGAGTAGCCGTCTTTAATTTGATCTGCCAAACCAGACAAGTCGATTTTCGCGATTGTATTAGCTTGGTTAGCGCCATTGCCATCGTTGTATTTCAATGTAACGGATTTGTCTGCCACATTATAGGAGTAAGATGTAGTAGTTTCACCTGCACGATCAGATTGAGTTGGTGCAATGTGTAAATCGTTAGCTTTGGAAATACGTTTTACATCGCCGATGTTAGCAGCGTTATCGATTACATCGCCACCAGATTTAAGGTTAGTGATGTTGTTGCCACCCATGTTCACGTTGCCGCCATCGAATTTGAATTCGTTACCGCCAATTGTCATAGTTGCAGGGCCATCGTTCTTAATGGAAGTGATGTTTTTCAAATCTTTGTTCAATTGAACTTCGAGAGTATCAGTACCATCAGCTTTTACGTTGATGTTACCAGAAGCGCTCTTGAAGGATGCAGAAGTTGTTTTATCTACGCCTTCACCTTGAACTTTAACAAGGCTGTTCAATTTGTTTTTGTTTACAACATCAGTGTTATTACCAGTGAATTTTAAACCGTCATCAGTAGTAGCCACTTCATGTTTGTTGTTGTTTTTGTCTTCGTATACGATACGAGTGATACCGTTAGTACCGTTTGTACCATTTACGCCGTCTTGACCATTAGCACCGCGGATAGTAAGACCATCTTTACCGTCTTTACCATTGAGGCCGATGGAGCCGTCTTTACCGTTAATTACAACAGCAGAGCCGTCTTTACCGTTTACGCCGATTTTACCGTCAACGCCATCTTTACCGTCTTTCCCATCGTTACCAATCTTGATATCGTTAGCCAAGTCAAATTCAACTTTAGCGCCGTCGTTATTGCTAGTTTGTTTTACAGTCAAGTTTTTACCTGCTGCCATTTCAACTGTTTTACCATCAGAGATAGTTTTTGCAGTAGTTTCAGAATCAGCAGTTGTATTACCAGTGGATTTCACATTCCATACGGATTGTGCAGCACCTGGAGCTACATGCAAGTCGTAAGTAACTTGGTTACCGTTTTCAGTTTTGTTAACTGTTACGGAATTATCGTTGGAAGTTACTACTGTACGAGAATCTTTCAATTGTTTAACGTTAACTGCATCAGTATCGTTTACGCCAGCTTTTACGTTAGTGATATTCAAGTTACCAGCATTAATACCAGTTTTAAGAACAGATGGGCCACCGGAAATAGTTAAGCCACCGTTATTAACAACAGTATCACCAATAGTTAAGGAACCAGATGGAGTCAAGTTTACGTTGTTGTTAAGATCGTATTTAACTACGCCATCAGCAGCTACGGAAGCTGTTGTATTGGAACCATTAGTGAAGTTCAAACCTTTATCCAATGTAACTTTTTGGTCGTTGGAGCCGTTCGCTTTGTATGTCAAAGGAATTTGTTTAGCAGCTTTATCGCCATCGAATGTTACTTGGTAAGTTGTGTTATGGTTTGTTTCATCTTGAACAGGTGTAACAGTGATTGGATTGTTGCTGTTGTTTGCATTGTTTACAGTCACTGCTTCACGAGCTGCATCTTTAACAGCATTACGGGAAACATTTACTTCGTATTTAGCATTCGCATCACCAGTTTGTTTACCGTCAGCTACAGTGATATCAGCGATGTTAGTGTCGCCTGCAGCAGCAGATTTTTTAACTACGCTTTCAACAGCAGCTTTATCGCCTGTAGGCAAGTTGCTCAAGTCGATCTTAGCTGTTTTGTTCACTGTATTATCATTGCCATCAACATATTCCAATGTAACTGTTTTATCAGCGTTCACTGTGTATGTTTTGTCTTTGACATGAATATCGTTAGCTTTGGAGATACGTTTAACGTCGCCAATGTTAGCAGCGTTATTGATCACATCGCCACCAGATTTAAGGTTAGTGATGTTGTTATCACCCATGTTCACATTGCCGCCATCGAATTTGAATTCGTTACCGCCGATTGTGAAAGTAGCAGGGCCTTCGTTTTTAATAGTCTTGATGTTAGTCAAGTCACCAGCTAAACCGAATTCAACTTTAGCACCGTCGTTGTTGCTAGTTTGTTTAACAGTCAAGTTTTTACCTGCTGCCATTTCAACTGTTTTACCATCAGTGATAGTTTTTGCAGCTGCTTCGGAGTCAGCAGTTGTATTACCAGTGGATTTCACATTCCATACGGATTGTGCAGCACCTGGAGCTACATGCAAGTCATAAGTAACTTGGTTACCGTTTTCTGTTTTGTTGATTGTTACAGATTTATCGTTAGAAGTTACTACTGTACGAGCATCTTTCAATTGTTTTACGTTAACTGCATCAGTATCGTTTACGCCTGCTTTCACATTAGTAATGTTTAAGTTACCAGCGTTGATACCAGTTTTAGTAACGGATGGACCACCAGTGATAGTTAAGCCACCATTGTTGATCATTGTATCACCAATAGTCAAAGAACCTGCTGGAGTCAAGTTGATGTTTTGCGCCAATTGAACTTTCAATTTGCCATCTACGTTGTTCACGCCGATGTTGTTGTCAGTCAATTTAGTTGTATCTGCACCACCAACGATATCCAATGTTTGGTTCAATTTCTTAGCGATTACTTTAGATTTGTCTGCACCTTGTGCATCATCGCCAGCATATTTCATGCCGTCATCAGTAGTAGCCACTTCGTGTTTGTTGTTGTTTTTATCTTCGTATACAATACGAGTCATGCCGTCTTTGCCGTTTTTGCCGTCAACGCCGTCTTGACCATTAGCACCTTTGAAAGTAAGACCGTCTTTACCGTCTTTACCATTTAGGCCAATGGAACCGTCTTTACCGTTGATCACAACAGCAGAGCCGTCTTTACCGTTTACGCCGATTTTGCCGTCAACACCGTCTTTACCATCTTTACCGTCGTTACCAACTTTGATGTCGTCGGACAATGCATATTCAACTTTAGCGCCGTCTTCGTTGCTAGTTTGTTTAACAGTCAAGTTTTTGCCTGCTGCCATTTCAACTGTTTTACCATCAGTGATAGTTTTTGCAGCTGCTTCGGAGTCAGCAGTTGTATTACCAGTGGATTTCACATTCCATACGGATTGTGCAGCACCTGGAGCTACATGCAAGTCATAAGTAACTTGGTTACCGTTTTCTGTTTTGTTGATTGTTACAGATTTATCGTTAGAAGTTACTACTGTACGAGCATCTTTCAATTGTTTTACGTTAACTGCATCAGTATCGTTTACGCCTGCTTTCACATTAGTAATGTTCAAGTCACCAGCGTTGATACCAGTTTTAGTAACGGATGGACCATTTTTAATTGTTAAGCCACCATCGTTAACGATAGTGTCACCAATTTTCAAGGAACCATTTGGAGTCAAATCAATGTTGTTGGACAATGCATATGTGTAAGTATGTTCACCAGTTGCAGCATTGATATCTTGTTTTACAGTTAAGTTATCGCCTGCAGCATAGGAAACAGTTTTACCATTGCCAACAGCTGTAACAGCGTGGTTAGCAACTACATTGCCTTTAGCGTCAGTGGAGAAGGAGTAACCATCTTTAATTTGATCAGCCAAGCCGGACAAGTCGATTTTTGCAACTGTACCAGATTGTGTAGCACCGTTGCCATCGTTGTATTTCAATGTTACGGATTTGCTTGCTGCATCGTAAGCGTAAGATGTAGTAGTTTCACCTTGACGATCAGAGGATGTTGGAGCAATGTGCAAGTCGTTAGCTTTAGAAATACGTTTTACATCGCCAATGTTAGCTGCATTGTTATTTACATCGCCACCAGATTTAAGGTTAGTGATGTTTAGGTCACCCATGTTGATAGGGCCACCAGTAACATTGATGGAGTTAGGACCGAATTCCATTTTTGGACCATTTGTAGTGTTGGAAATGGAATGGATATCTACTAAATCTTTATTTACATCGTATTTAACAACGCCATCAGCAGCTACGGAAGCTGTTGTGTTTCTACCGTTTGTGAAGTTCAAACCTTTATCCAAAGTAACTTTTTGATCATTTGTGCCATTCGCTTTGTAAGTCAAAGGAATTTGTTTAGCAGCTTTGTCGCCATCGAATGTTACTTGGTATGTAGTGTTATGATTTGCTTCATCTTGAACAGGTGTAACAGTGATTGGGTTGTTGTTATTATTTGCATTGTTTACAGTAACTGCTTCACGAGCTGCGTCTTTTACGTCGTTACGGGATACGTTTACTTCGTAAGTTGCGCCAGCTTCACCGAATTGATCGCCTGCTTTAGGGGATACTTTCGCGATGTTTTTGTCGCTAGAGCCAGCTACGTCTGTTTTAGCTTGTACTTTTTCAGTAGAAGCTGCAGTAGGTTTTACGTTGTTTACATCTACAGTGTAGATAGTTTTTGTGCTACCATCTGCATTGTTAACTACTGTGCTTGTTACTTTAGCAGCGTTTTTACCTTGAACTTCAACAGTGCTGTTCAATTTGTTTTTAGCGCTGTCGGACAAGTCAGCTACTACGTCGCTACCAGCTGCAGTTGTTTTGATGTACTCACCATTGTTAGCACCTACAACACCGAAGCTCAAGCCACCTTGTTTGTTCAATTTTTGTAATTCAGTAGCGCCTGTGTTACCAGTCAAACCAACTGTGTTATTGAACTTGTTATTTACAATGTTCAATTGTTCTTCAGTTGCGGCACGACCTTTTTTAGCGAAATCAGGAGCATCCAAAGTTACGTTAGTTAAACCAGTGATGTCACCAGCTTTAGCATTAATAGCGATGTTGTGATCGCCTGCTACGTTTACAGTTTGGTTACCACCAAATGCAATTTTGCCATCGCCAGCTTTGTTAGTGATGGATGTAATGTCAGTTAAATCACCTTCAACGTCTACTTTGAAAGTTTTAACGCCATTTACGTCACGGTGAGAAGCAGTTGTATTCTTACCGTTTTCCATGTCGATAGCTTCTTTAGCAAGGTTTTTAATTACAGTCTTACCACCATTGTTGATGTTGGAAAGATCTTGTTTAGCAATACCTGTGATAACAGCTGTTTCGTTAGGAACATCTTTGTTATTGCCATCAAGGTAAGTCATTGTCACTTTGCCGTTGTTGTCAACTGCATATTCACCAGGTTTGATGTGACGTTCGTCAGCACGAACTTGTTTCAATTGGCTAACATTAACTGCATCGTTGTCGTTTACGCCAGCTTTCACATTAGTAATCTTCAAATCACCAGCATTGATACCAGTTTTTGTAATGGATGGACCACCGTTAATAGTCAAGCCATTGTCAGTGATGTTAGTGTCACCAATTTTGATAGACCCATCTGGAGTCAAATCGATGTCTTTATTCAATGCAAATTCAACAGCTGCATTACCATTATTATTAGTTTGTTTAATGGTCATGTTTTTGCCGGCTTGCATTTCCACAGTTTTGCCGTCACGGATTTCTTGAACACCAGCAGAACCTTGTGCCACTTTACCTTCTGTAGCAGTAGATTTCACGTTGAAAGAGCTCATGTCGCCAGTTTTCAAACCGCTCAAGTCGATAACAGCCTTAGGCCCATTTACAGTTTTACCATTACCATCTTGGTAAGTTAATGTAACCTTTTTGTTAGCATCTACAGTGTATTCAGCCACATTGTTATTAGTGCCTGCTGTAGGAGCTACATGCAAGTCATTAGCTTTGGAAATACGAGTTACGTCGCCAATGTTAGCAGCGTTGTTGATTACATCGCCACCAGATTTAAGGTTAGTGATGTTGTTATCACCAAGATCTAAGTTACCACCAGTGATGCTGATGTTATTAGGACCAAAGTTCATTGTAGGACCACCATTGTTAGTGATGGATGTAATTTCTTTGAGATCCTTATTCAAGGAATATGTATATGTTTGTTGGCCAAGAGATGTTTGAATATCTTGCTTAACTGTTAAGTTCTTACCAGCTGCGTAGTTAACTGTAGTACCGCTTTGAACTTTTGTAGGTGTTGCTTCACCGTCAACTTTACCACCGTTTGCTGTAGCATTTGTTAAGAAGTCATATTTAGCAGCCGTGTCAGCAGCGTTGATTGTGTAAGTAGTACGACCATTTACAGTGTTTTCATCAACTGTAACGTTTTTACCAGCTCTCACCATGCCTTTATCATCAAAGCTTACAGTGATTTTGGAATCTTTTTGACCATCATGAGCTGCCACTGTAGATACACGACCTTCGCCAATCACGTTTAATTTACCGCCATCAGCTAAGAAATCACTCTTACCAGTGTTACCAGTTACAGCAACGCCAACGTTTTTCAATTGAGCTACGTTAACAGCGTCAGTGTCTGCAGTACCTGCAGCAAGACCAGTCAATTGACGAGTTAATGTACTACCATTACCAATAGATACAGCAGCTGTAGTAGCTGTTTTTACATTACCAGTTAAAGGATCATATTTACGTTCATGTGGATCGGATGGGTTGTAACCTACAACACCTTTATCTGTAGTTGTTACAGAGTGATCACCAAGAGCTACACCATTAGCGATGTTAGCATCAGTTTCATTACCTAATGCAACAGCACCTTGTTTAGTCGCTTTAGAAAGGCGACCTTCAGCAATTGCATAATCACCAGTTGCAGTTGCCGCTGCACCTTGCGCAATAGAAGACGCACCAGAGGAAGTTGTTCTCATGCCGATAGCAATGGCATTTTCACCAGACGCTGTAATTCGGTTAGATGTCTTACCACTTTGACCAATTGCAATAGAGTTGTTACCAGAAGCATCGGCACGTGCACCAAGAGCTGTTGCACCAGAGCCAGTAGCATGTGTATCACGACCAATAGCAATTGTATCTAAGTGAGTAGCAGTATTGTCTCGACCAATGGCGATTTGAGAGTTTTCATCACGGGTTTCAGGATGATTTCTACCATCATTCGTAGAATCTGTTAAGTTATTTTTACCAATGGAGATACCACCCATTGTTTTAGCATTATTAGATTGACCTAATGTGATTGTATCTGCTACATGGGATGTATTTTCAGAGCCAATAGCTACGGAATTTTGGCCATTTGCATTATTACTATAACCAGCTGCAAAAGAACCTGCACCAGCAGCATTAGTATAAACACCCATAGCTGCAGACTCTTGACCTGTCGCACTGGAATAATTACCAACTACTGTAGAGTACTCACCAGCTTGTTTAGGTGTTGTTTGCCAAGACCCTTTGGTGTAATTAACATTATTGTAGGTACCAATAGCAATAGCAGCCTTAGCATCGGCATTATTTACATTACCAAGTGCAACAGAAGCTTTACCAGAAGCAGTATTACCAGCACCAACAGCTGTTGCCGCACCACCTGTAGCTTTATTTTCATTACCTACAGCTGTAGAAGCGTTATTTGTGGATGTATTTTTGGCACCGATTGCTACTTTACCATCATGACCAGCCACATCATCAGTAGTATTTTGGTAACCTACAACGATGGAGTTTTGACCAACGTTATAGTTTTGACCATTGCTTTTTGGACTAGTATCAGCCCAAATATTTACATGACTGTTGCCAGTATCATAACCTGCTTGTGCTTCTTGTGGCGCAATACCACCCATAGCACCAGCTACAGCTAAGCCAGCCAATACGCTAGCCAAAACTTTTTTCTTGCCGTTATTATTTTTTGCAGTTTCAGGAACTACTACATAGCAACCTTTAGATTTGCTATAAACGACTTTAAAAACTTTATTCATAGAAACTATGAACCCCTTTCTCTCTTATAAGAAAACACTAAATGCCTTATATACACTTTTTGTTTCATGAATTGTTTATGACTTGTTTTTGACACACGTTCACATACTCTTCATCTAAGATATTTATATAATACCAATTTATAAACTAAATGTAAATAGAATTCCTCAGAAATGTTAAAAGAAAGTTTAGAATTATAAAATAAATAAAATTGAGTTTATTTTATGCGAAATTATATACTTATGCCATATAAATACAGCTATCATAATATAGTTATTATATATAATAAAAAACCTTTATATAAAAACAACACTTTTCAAAGCAACACCAGTTTATATTATGTTAAATTCTATAGAAACAACCATGATCTTCATACTGTAGTTTATAAACAATATAAATCGAATATAATCAATAATTCAGCATTTATAATATTTGGTAGTATTTCTAAAACTTAATGAAAATAAACAAAAGCCGAGATATATTCAATTTTGTTTATATTTGTTTATAAAAATAGCACTTTTAGTGAAACTAAAAGTGCTATTTCGGTATGTAAGTGCTTTATAGATCTTAAAGAGATAGTAGTCCAATAAAAGAGATAGTATCAATTCCATACAATATAAAAACAACGCCATCGCAAGGATGGCGTTGTTTAGCATAAGGATTGTGTGCCCTAGTCGGGGTTCTAGGGTACATCAAGGCCCTTATATGTCCAACATAAGGGCCATATGTATGTTGTTATTAATTTACAGATATTCCATCTGTACATGCATCTAGGACTTCTTAGGGGGTATTAGCCTAAGAGTTATATGATTACAGTGATATTATTGAATCGCAGCGCGCAAGTCTACTTTTTTAACTTCTTGATTAGCTGGACGATTAATCGCTTCGCGAAGATTTACAGTATGTTCATCTTGTACAGTAGGTTCTTCACTTGCTTTATTTTTAACTGTTTGTTTAGCTGCAAACCAGATTGTTTCGTTCATGTAGTGACGAAGTTCTTCGTTAGAAACGTTTTCTTGGTCTTTAGCCATTACATCCAAAATAGCATCTTCCAATGCTTGTGCTTCGTCGTCAGTCATAGGACCGCCAACTTCTTTTTGTTTTTGGATGATTTCGTTGATTTGATCTACCATGCCGCGCAATACATTATAGCCATAGCTGTTAGTGAAGCCATCTTTTTCATTGTATTTAGGCATTTCGAAATATTCATATTCGTTTTTGTTGCGGTTTTCACCATTCCAGTTCAAGAACACTTCTTGACCATGTACACGACCGATGGAGTGTGTACGGAAGTAGTCAGCATAGTTGTGTTTATCATAGGAATGTAACCAGATTTTTTCAGCTTTTGTCATACGCTCATGGTTTTCGTATTTCACTTTAGCTTTTGCGATATTGATCTCCGCATTTTGCCAAGCTTTTACATAGTCATGAACAGCAGACACTGTTTGTGGGCTAGCCACAGGTACTAATACTACATTGCTCAATGCTGGAGCAGATACAGGATTAGGTAAGATCAAATTATCGTCATATGTTGGAGCGGATTGTGCACCTACAACACCTGTAGAAATAACAAGAGCCGCTGCACAAGCAAGTAATGTAGATTTTTTCATTCTATATTCCTCTTTTCTATCGTTAGATTATGGTGAAAGTCTCTTTCACACCTAATTTACATTCATATCTGAAAGCACTGCTTTCACAAATCATATGGGGAGGCACGCGCTACACAAGGTAGCGCATACCAGCCATCATATAGTTAGTTTGTGTACTCACAAATGATTACATACCAAGTTTTGCCATCATTGCAGCAATTTGAGCTTTCATTTGTTCGTTTTCAGCTTTCAAATCAGATACTTCTGTTTTTAATCCAGCGTTTTGTGCTTTAACGGATGCCATTTCTTGTTGCATTGCATAAGCGGAGCTGATAGGGCCTTTGCGGTAACGATCTGCTACAGCAGCTTCGCTATCACGGTTGCCAACTTTCCAAGTTACACCAGCGTTTGCCATCATGTGACGGGAACCACCAGCCCATGCCAAGCCAGCATGCATCATTGTGGACTCGTTTTTGTAATGAGCAACGCCCATTGCAATAGCGGAGTTACCACGGTAGTTACCATAACCAGCCATGATTTGAGTTGGTTCTAATGGATCGTATTGGATAGGTTTCAATGCTGCAAGAGCTGCGCCTTGTGCACCTACACGACCAACTTCTTCACCTAATTCATCAACGCGTGGGTCATTACCTGGAACACCGTTCACAGATAAATCGTAATCATGGTATTCATTAGGGTTTGTACTACGATCAATAACTGTTACAGTACCATCAGTAGATTTTACTTTTGTACGAGAAGCATTTAATTGATCAAGATTTACTGCATCAGAGCCATCTGTACCTTTACCAACATTAGTGATTTTGTTACCACCCATGTTGAGGTTACCATTATTGATGGAAACTTCATTAGGACCAAAGTTCATAGTAGCACCACCATTGTTAGTAATGGAAGTAATACCTTTAAGGTCGCTATTCAACGCATAAGTTACTTGATGATCGTACTTGTTGTCACCAGTGATACCGTCATGACGGATGGACAAGTTGTTACCAGCTACGAATTTAGTACCTTTTTCTACGGAAGGAGTAGTCGCTGCATTTTGAGCGTTTTCTACTTTACCAGTACCTTCCTTGTTTACATCAAGGTTGAATGCTTTACCTTGGATGTTAGTAGTATCAACTTTGAAGTTAACTTTACCATCAGCACCTGTAGTAATAGCTACAGAGTTGTCATCGGATGTGAAGTCAAAGCCCTTAGCTAATGTAGTTTTCTTAGCTGTTTGGCTACCAGCATCAGCAGATGTGGAGGCTTTATAAGAAATCTCAGCTTTGTTTTCAAGATTAGTTTTGTCTACATTTACTTCGTATGTAGCATTTTTACCACCTTGTGTAGAACCAGTTGCAGGGGCTACAGTTGCCAAGTTATCTGTACCAGCTTTTGCTACTACTTGTTCAGTAGACACTTCAGCATTGATTTTCACAATTGGGTTGCCGTTTGCATCATTACCGTTGTTTGTGAAAGTAACATTGTCGCCAGCTTGGTAGTTATTAGTGTTGATACCTTTAATTACTACGTCTTTACCAGCTACTGTATTACCACCTTTATCAACAGTATTCAATGTAACAGAACCATTTGTAGCAGTGTAAGTACCATCTTTGATACGCATATCTGTATCTTTATCGCCTACAGGCAACCCAGACAAGTCAATAATTGCTTTTTTACCAGCTACATCATCACCTTTGCCATCAACATAAGTCAAAGTAACTTTTTTGTTAGCATCTACAGTGTATGTAGTGTCTTTGATATACATTTCATCTTCAAGAGTTGCTACTTTATGAACATCAGTAGAGCCAGGAGTTGTATAAGTGATACGATCACCATCTTTTTTAATGGAGATATTATCGTTAGCATCACCAAGTTTAACTTCTTTAGTTGTTACGCTATCCAAGCCTTTAAGGTCTTTGTTCAACTTAACTGTTAATGTGTTTGCACCGTCAGCTTCAACTGCAATATTATCTTTAGCAGATTCAAACTTAGTACCGTCAGATGTTTGAATTTCTTTAGCACCAGTTGCATCAGTACCTTCTTTAGTACCTTCACCTTGTACTTTTACTAAAGAACCAAGTTTTTGTTTGTTTTCAGTGGATTCATTATTACCAGTGAATTTCAAACCATCGTCCATAGTTGCTACTTCACGTTTAATATCGTTACCATCAGCATCTTTTAATGGGTTGCCATTAGCATCTTTTGGTACATATACGATACGTTGAGATTGATCATTGTTGTTTGCTTCTGGTTTAACTAATGTTTTTGTACCATTTTCAGTAGAGATATCTACAGATTTGCCGTTTGTACCAGCAGGGCCTTGAGGACCTGTTAAGCCAATTGTACCAACACCATCTTTACCAGCAATAGATACAGCGTCTTTACCGTCTTTACCAGTGATACCTACTTTACCATCGATACCATTTGTACCAGGAATACCAGCAGCACCAGTAGCACCTTGAGGACCAACTATAGTTACACCGTCTTTACCAGCTACGCCATCTTTACCATTTACTACAACTTTATCCAAGTTAGTTAAATCTTTATCTAAGCTGTATGTATATGTATGAGTTTTGTTAGCTGCATCAATATCTTGTTTTACAGTCAAGTTTTTGCCTGCTGCAAAGTTAACAGTACCGCCGTTTTCAACAGCTGTTTCTACTGCAGGAGTAGCAGCATCATTAGCTACTGTACCACCATTTGCTGTTGCATTAGCTTTGAAACCGTAGTTATTGCCACCTGCCGGAACATTTAAGTCGGAGAAGTCGATAACTGCTTTAGTATCCGTAACTGCATTACCATTACCATCGTTATAAGTCAATGTAACTTTCTTAGTAGCTGCATCGTATTTGTATACGTTTTCAGTACCCGCAGCATTAGCTACACCACCTTTATTTTCAGCAGAACCTGCTTTCACAGATGTAGGAGCGATATGCAATTCAGACGCCTTCAATGCATCCGCAGTAGACTTAAGATCTCTTACGTTAACTGCTGCAAATGGATTATCAGTAGCAGCATTGTTAAGGTTAGTTAAGAATGTATCACCAGTGGATGTACCAGTTTTATCGATAGCAGAACCAACGTTGTTTACGATGGAGTTGCCACCAGTTCTATTACCAGCTGCATCTTGGATGGATACGATAACATCGCTTGCAGGAACATCGTTACCAGGAGCACCATCAACATTTGTTGTGAAAGTACCATCTGGACGTTTAACTACTTTAGTGCCATCAGCTTTAGTATAAACTGCTGGAGTTACAGCGTTTACAGTATAAGTTGTTCGGCCTGTCGTAGCATCAGATGCTTCAGATACAGTTACATTGTCACCAGCTTTAACAACTGTGCCAAGACCAGTGATTACTTTTTTACCTGCATCAGAAATATTGGAAAGATCAGATTTAGCAATGCCTTTAATCTTAGTCATAATAGGATTGTTAGCTGTATCTTTAACAAGAGCACCATTACCATCAGTGTAAGTTAATGTTACTTCATCATCAGCTGCATTAGTGTCGATAGTTTTATCGCCTACTGTATAGTTGCCTTGAGTAATATGTTTTTCATCAGCAAGGTTAGCTACTTTATTAGTAGTTGTTGTACCACCATTGTTAGTAGTGTATGTAATGCGATCGCCATCTTTCTTAATAGAAATATTGTCATTCGCATCGCCTAATTTAACTTCTTTAGTTGTTACGCTGTCCAAACCTTTAAGGTTTTTATTCAACTTAACAGTTAATGTATCAGTACCATCTGCTTCTACTGCGATATTATCAGCAGCAGATTCGAATTTAGTACCATCAGAAGTTTGAATTTCTTTACCAGTACCAGCTGCATCAGCACCCTCTTTAGTGCCTTCACCTTTTACTTTTACTAAAGAACCAAGTTTTTGTTTGTTTTCAGTGGATTCATTGTTACCAGTGAATTTCAAACCATCATCCATAGTAGCTACTTCACGTACGATGTTCTTACCATCAGCGCCTTGAATAGGATCGCCATTAGCATCTTTTGGAACATATACAATACGTTCAGCTTTATCTGTATCACCACTATTAGCAGGATCACGGTTTACAAGAACTTGTTCACCTTTAGCAGATGTGATAGAGATATCTGCACCATCACGGCCATTGATACCATCTTTACCATCTTGGCCTTTAGGACCAGTCATGCCGATAGAACCATCTTTACCGTTAAGAACTACGGAAGAACCATCTTTACCAGTTGCACCAATGGAACCATCTTTGCCATCTTTACCTGGAACGCCTGGTTGAGCTTTTTCACCAACAGAAACCTCATCAGCCAATGCATATGTGTAAGTATGGGACTTATTAGCAGTATCAATATCTTGTTTTACAGTCAAGTTTTTGCCTGCTGCGTAGTTAATAGTACCACCGTTTTCAACAGCTGTTGCTACTGCAGGAGTTGCAGTATCATTTACTACTGTACCACCATTTGCGGTTGCATTTGCACTGAAAGTATAACCGCTTGTAATTTGGTTAGCCAAATCGGACAAATCGATAACGGCTTTAGGGCCAGTTACGGCTTTACCATTACCATCATTGAATGTTAACTCAACTTGTTTAGTGGTAGCATTATATTTATACGCTTGTGTAGCAGCACCAGCGGCTGTTGCAGTTGCACTTGGTGTTACTGTTGTACCACCTTTATCAACATCCTTACCGCCAACTGTTGGAGCAATATGTAATTCAGAAGCTTTCAATGCTTCAGCGGTGTTATGAAGGTCAGATACATTAACCGCTGCATTCTTAACATTAGAATTGTTATCAGCTGCTGCTTTCAATTTATCCAAATATGTAGCAGTTTGACCTGCAGGCATTGTTGGAGTTTGGTTTTTAATAGCAGAACCAACATTGTTAACAATCATGCCACCATCTTTTGTTGTTTGGCCAGCTGCTGCTTTAGGGTTTTCAAAGGATGTAATGATATCACCAGTATATTCAGCTGTTTCGCCAACTTTGTGGAATTTACCGTCTTTATCTTTCGTTAATTTTTCACCGTCTGGAGTTGTGTAAACTGCTGGAGTTACAGCGTTTACAGTGTATACAGTGTGATTATCTGTTGCATCTACATCTGTAGTCACAACTACATTATCACCAGCTTTTACTTCTGTACGGTTTTCTTTCAATTGTTTTACGTTAACTGCGTCAGTATTATTCGTACCTTCAGCAACATTAGTAATTTTGTTACCACCATTATCAAGGCCAGTATTAGTCAACTTAACATCTGTTGTTGTGCCACCTGCAGGAGCAGTGATTGTTACACCACCATTGTTAACTTTAGTGCCACCAACAGTTAAGGAACCAGCATTAGTCAAGTCAACATCTTTAGCCAATTGAACTTTCAATTTGCCGCCATCGTTATTAACACCGATATTGTTATCAGTCAATGTACCGGTAGCACCACCAATGATATCTACTTGTTGGTTAAGTTGTTTAGCAATTACTTTATTAGCATTTGTTTGACCATCATCACCAGCAAATTTCAAGCCATCATCCATAGTCGCTACTTCACGTTTAATATCGTTGTTATCAGCATCTTTCAATGGGTTGCCATTAGCATCTTTTGGTACGTATACGATACGTTGAGATTGATCATTGTTGTTTGCTTCTGGTTTAACTAATGTTTTTGTACCATTTTCAGTAGAGATATCTACAGATTTGCCGTTTGTACCAGCAGGGCCTTGAGGGCCTGTTAAGCCGATTGTACCAACGCCATCTTTACCAGCGATAGATACAGCGTCTTTACCGTCTTTACCAGAGATACCAACTTTACCATCGATACCATTTGTACCAGGAATGCCAGGAGCACCTGTAGCACCTTGAGGACCAACGATAGTTACGCCATCTTTACCTGCTTGACCATCTTTACCATTTACAACAACTTTGTCTAAGTTAGTAAGATCTTTATCTAAGGAATATGCAACAGATGTATTACCATTACCGTCATTAGTTTGTTTAACTGTTAAGTTTTTACCAGCCTGCATTGTTACAGATTTAGTATCAGCAATCGTTTGAGTTGTATCACCAGAGTGAGTACCTTCTGTAGCAGATTCTACACCAGATTTAAGATCCCAAGTAGATTTAGATACTGTACCAGTAGTTGCTACTTTCAAATCATATGTTACTTGACCTGTTGCAGTATTTTCATTAGATGTAACTGTTACAGATTTATCTGTGGATGTTACAACGGTACGCATACCTTTCAATTGGTTCAAGTTAACTGCGTCAGTGCCATCTGTACCAGGAGCCAAGTTCACAATCTTATTGTTTGTTGTGCCATCGCCCATGGACAAGTTGCCACCAGAGATAGTTACAGCAGGAGTAGTTGCACCAGCTGGAACATCACTAATAGTGATAGAAGAACCGCCATTAGAGATGGAGTTGATACCTTTCAATGCTTTTGCTAAACCAACATTGATTGTTGTGTTACCATCAGTTCCTTGTTCGATATTAGTTCTGATGTTAGCTGTGTTGTATTCATCAGCATATGCTTTACCAGCAGTTAAAGCACCAGCACCTTGAACTGTTACTTTAGAGCCAAGTTTGTTTGTTTTTTCGCCACCTTCGTTAGCATCAAAACGTAAACCTTTGTCAATTAAAGCATCAGATGTATTTTTAAGGTCAGATACGTTTACTACTGCATTTTTAACATTAGAGTTATCATCAGCTGCTGCTTTCAATTTGTCTAGGTATGTTGCACCAGTTTGATTTTTAATAGCAGAACCAACATTGTTAACAATCATGCCGCCATCTTTTGTTGTTTGACCAGCTGCTGCTTTAGGGTTTTCGAAAGATGTGATGATATCGCCAGTATATTCAGCTGTTTCACCAACTTTATGGAATTTACCGTCTTTATCTTTCGTTAATTTTTCACCATCTGGAGTTGTGTAAACTGCTGGAGTTACAGCGTTTACAGTGTATACAGTGTGATTATCTGTTGCATCTACATCTGTAGTCACAACTACATTATCACCAGCTTTTACTTCTGTACGGTTTTCTTTCAATTGTTTTACGTTAACTGCGTCAGTATTATTCGTACCTTCAGCAACATTAGTAATTTTGTTACCACCATTATCAAGGCCAGTATTAGTCAACTTAACATCTGTTGTTGTGCCACCTGCAGGAGCAGTGATTGTTACACCACCATTGTTAACTTTAGTACCACCAACCGTTAAGGAACCAGTATTAGACAAGTCAACGTTTTTGTTCAAATTGTACTTAACAACACCATCATTATCGATTTCTGCTGTAGTATTTGTACCATTTGTAAAGTCTAAACCTTTTTCTAATGTAACTGTTTTATCGCCTGTACCGTTAGCTTTATAAGTCAAAGGAATTACTTTAGCTGCTTTAGCGCCATCGAATTTCACTTCGTATGTAGTGTTATGGTTAGTATCATCTTTTACAGGGTTAACAGTAATAGGATTGTTTGTATCAGCTGTATAAGAACCATCAGCTTTTGTAGTACCACCATTATTTACTGTTACAGCTTCACGAGCTGCGTCTTTAACAGCATTTTTAGAAACGGATACTTCGTATTGAGCACCAGGATCTTTTACATTTTTATTGTCTGCAACAGAAACATCAGCAATGTTAGTATCACCAGTTGCAGCTGCTTTTTTAACTACGCTTTCAGTAGAAGCTGTACCACCTGTTGCAGTAGAGCTTACAGTGTAAACATCTTCACCATTAGCACCTTTAGTTTTGTTAACAGTTACATTTGTACCAGCTTCTACAACAGTTTTAGCGGATTTCAATTGTTTATAGTTAACTGCATCAGTATCATCAGTACCAGGAGCTACGTTAGTGATTTTATTACCATCTACGCTCAAGTTACCGCCGGAGATAGTTGTGCCACCACCATTGTTCAATGTGATTTTAGTAGTACCGTTTTGAATGCTTTCAATATCTTTAAGAGTAGAGCTCAAAGCATATGTATATTGTTGAGTATTAGTGCCTAATGTTTGCGCTACTGTGAGGTTTTTACCTGCACTGAAAGTTACTGTATCACCAGGAACTACTTTAGTTGCAGTAGCAGAACCAGTTAACGTACCACCATTAGCAGAAGCATTAGCTTTCCAACCAGAGTTGTTAATCGCTTGAGTTACATTGTCAGTTGTAGCAATGCCGTTTGTAGTAGGGGCTACAGCTTTACCATCTGTATTAGTAATGTTGCCGCCTACTTTTGCTGTTACTTTGATACCTGTGGCAGTTGCCTCAGTAGAGATTAGAGTACCATCACCATTGACATTAAAAGTGCCATCATTAAGTCGAACGTCAGTACTACCTGTTACTTGTGTAGAATCACCAGCATACTTCAAGTTAACTGCTTTCAATTGTGCTACGTTAACAGCATCAGTATCTTGAGTACCAGCTGCAAGTCCTGTTAATTGACGAGTAACACTAGCACTGTCATCCCCAATAGAAACAGCAGCGCGTGTAGAAGTTAAAGCAGCCTTTGTATTATTCGTTAAATTTTTATAGTCATTAGTTCGGCCTGTTGCTGGATTATAACCAATTTCACCCGCATCTTTTGTTGTTTTAGATTCAGAACCAAGAGCTACGCCGCCTTCAATATTTGCAGTAGCTTTATGACCAATAGCAATTGCATTAGTTGCAGTAGCTGTTGTTTTATTATTTTCAGCAGCAAAAGTTCCAGGACTATTCGGGAATGCAGCACCTTTACTATCACCACCAATTGCAATAGCATGATCACCTGTAGCCTCTGCATTCCAACCTACAGCAACGGAGCCATCATTAGCAGCATTAGCTGTACGACCAAGTGCTGTAGATCCACTACCAGTAGATTGTGCACCATTACCCAACGCAATAGAACCGTGAGAAGTTGCATTTGTTGCTTGACCAAGAGCAAATGCACCAGAACCACTAGCATTTGCGATCTTACCAAATGCAATTGCTTGATTACCAGTAGCCTTTGCTTGAACACCCATTGCAATTGTATTATTATTATCAGCTAATACATCTTGACCAATGGCAATCATGCCAGATGCTTTATTATCTTTGCCATCTGCTTGAGCACCATTACCAATTGCAAGTGCAAAGATATTATTTACTTGGCCCGTAGCTGGGTTAATTGTATCATCACCACGAGCAATGGTTTGTTTTTCAACACCACCACCAGGATTGTATACACTACCAATAGCAATTGTTTTACCAGTACCAGCAATTACTTTAGTACCAATACCAATAGTCTCTTCACCTGTAGTGGTATTTTCGTTACCAATAGCAACGTTGCGATCACCATCTGTAGTGTTTTTATAACCTGCAGCAATAGTGCCACCACGATTTACTGTATTTTCACGGCCGAATGCACTTGCTTGAGTAGCACCTGCTGCAATGGTATTAGAAGAACCGACTGCTGAAGAATCTTGAGCCTGAGCCTTATTATTAACACCAACTGCTGTTGCAGAAGTACCTGTAGCTTTGCTCACACGACCAATTGCTACTGCATTAGTACCAGTTGCTTCAGCTTGATAACCATAAGCCGCGGAGTAGTCGCCTTTTGTCCAAGATTGTGAACCTACAGCTGTAGAATATTGACCTACGTCTTTTGAGTTATATACAGGCGCTGTTGTTGTACCAGAATTCGTTGTCTCTGCATTCACATAGGAGCCAATAGCAACAGAACCTTGCTTAGTTGCACGAGCCACGTTACCAAGTGCAACAGATTGTTTGTCTAACGCTTTAGAGCCAACACCAATAGCAGTTGTTGCATCACCACGAGCCTCATTTTCATTACCAAGTGCTAATGTTGAAGCGCCTGCAGCCATATTGTTAGCACCATAAATAATACGGCCCCAGTTATTATTGTCAGCATCGGTTCTATTTTCGTAACCAACTACAACTGAGTTATTACCAACATAGTTACCAGTTTTTGCATTTGGTGCAATATTAATTTTACTACCACTATCATCATAAGATGCTAATGCAGGGTTACCAAAAGCACCCACACCAGCCATAGCCAAACCAGCTAATACGCTAGCAAGAACTTTTTTCTTACCACCATTGTTTTTAGCAACTTCAGATACTACTACGTAGCACTCTTTAGTTTTGCTCCAAACTACTTTAAAGATTTTATTCATATTTCTATGAACCCCTTTCTTAACTAGACACAATTACAATCCTTATAAATAATAATCAATAAATACAAAAGACTAAAAGTCCAAACATCCCATACTTAATGGCTTTCTGAGTGTCTTTCATATTATTTTCATTTTGTGTCATGAACAGAATATCATATATCGAAAATCTTGTAAATAGTCTCCTTCATGTTTTTATCATAATCCATAAAGTTTATTGTTAGAACATTTATTTTGTTAAACAAAATTTAATATACGAGTGATTTTTTACTCATTTTTTGTGTGTTTTAATCCTATTTTATAAAACTTAATCTATTTTCCTCTATGCAGTACAGTTTTTTTCAATATTTACATTAATGTAAGTTATAAATAAACGATTAATAGATTTAATTACATTGATTTTTATCGATTTCAAAACGTATTTATATATTATCTATAAAATATAGATGATCTAAGAATTTCGATTTCAGATTATTATAGTTTTTTATAGACTGTTTCACTATTTTTTCATTTATTAGTTTATATATGAAGTAGTTATGAAATATTTATCTAGTTATAGCCTATATATAATAGAAATTATGATATACTTAATCATAATGAGGTAAAATTTAACCATATAGTAACAATGAGGATTTACCATGGACACACAACTAAAAGAAACACATAAAGATATATATAAAGAAACCACAGAAGACATACTAAAAGGCAATAGCAACAAAGGCCAATCCATTAGTCCCCCACCGCATCAACCGTCTACTGACCAAGCCGACATTGAGGCATTAAAGGACTCCTATGATGATTTCCTTTATGTATCTAAAGCCTTTGCTAGTTGTTCTATTAATTCATTAATTGCAACGGCGCGCATCTACGGTCTTGATCCGGCGCCAATTAAGGGTGCTCGTGTGCTTGAGCTAGGCTCCTCTTGTGGCGGCAATATCATTCCACAAGCGCTGTACTATCCAGAGGCAACTTTCACAGGTATCGACCTATCATCTGTACAAATCAAACACGGTAACGAATTAATCGAATCCATGGGGCTCACCAATGTAACCTTGTTAGAAAAAGATATCATGGACATCGATGATGACTTTGGCACCTTCGATTACATTCTCGTTCACGGCATTTGGTCTTGGGTACCTGATATCGTTAAGGATAAAATCCTCAGCATTTGTAATCGCAATCTATCTGACCGCGGCATCGCTTATGTGTCCTACAACACGTATCCCGGTTGGAAACGATTAGAGCAAATGCGCGATATTATGCTCTACTCTGAAAAACAATTTAAGTCTCAATCACTGCAAGAACGTACTGCATACACTAAAAACGTGTTAAAACTCCTTGGCGAAACAATGAAGATGGACGAGCGTTCCCAAAAACAATCGGGTTACAAAATCGACAATATCAATCGCGTCTTGGAGTCCAATGATTATTATGTAGGCCATGAATATTTAGAAACCTTTAACGATCCTGTGTATGTGTCTGAGTTTATCGAACGTGCAGAACAGCAGGGCTGTGTATATATCGGTGATGAAAGCATAGAAAAATCCTTTATCACGTGGCTCAATGATAAGGTAGTAGATAATATTAAAGCCCTTGCCAATGGCAGTCATAAGGATAAAGAGCAATATTACGACTTTGTCTATGATACACAGTTCCGCATGGCACTATTAACGAAACCATGTAACAGAGATAAAATTGTGCGGGACGAAACGGTTCAAAAAGACATTCTGGACACGCTGTATTTTGCAGCGCCTTTTGAAGACCGCTTAGGAATGCCTCCGAATTGGATAGATGCGCTACGCATTACGCTCAAACAATTTATGCGCACGTTCCAGCAATTTAATGTGCAAGACATTGTGGACTACATGGCTAAACATCATCCAAAGGAGGAATACAATAAGGACACATTATACGTACAGCTATTTTTGCTAACCATTTTGGGCCATCTCCGTGCGTATGGTGAGAAATATGAAAAATTACCATTTGTAGAAAATGTGAGTTATATCCCAGAGCGTTTCATTAGATATGTAGCTACCCTCATCGAAGGCAATGGTAAACAATATATGTCCTTAGGCAATATGTTTAACCAAGAGGATCCTACTGTAGATGAAGGTCTACTGTACGTCATGAAACAAATGGCACAGCCAACGACTTGTGACGAACTAATTAAGATTTTAGATGAAACGCTAACCATTACTCGTACGAAAGCAGATGGTGGGACTTTCACTGTCCCAAGTGAACAATACCTCGATGAGTCTATTAAACATTTAGTGGAACTAGGCTATTTCAGACACCAATCTTAAAACACCATTTTTTATTTTGATACGTCACTACTTAAGTTATTACATTACTTCTAATTAAGGTATGACATAGTTGCGACTTAATAAGAGAAAAAGTAAGCCTTAGTTTCACTTTCAAAATTTAATCACACAAAAATAAAAGCGTAACAGGTATAGAGTGCAATTTAATCTATATCAGTTACGCTTATTTAATTTGGCTACTACATAATGTATCTAGAAGTGTTAATCTACGTAGTAGCCAATTGTTATGTAAATAACCTATTTTATTTTTTGTTTACACGAACGCGTTCAATTATTGGTTCACCTTGAGCATTTTTCGCTACTGTGTCCACGCGGAACAATGCCATTTCTGGGCTGAATTCAGTAACGAGGCGATCATCTACTGTTACGCCGTCTTGGATTGCACGGTATACGATTTGTGCGAATTCATAACGAGTTAACAAGCGGTCACCACCAAATGTGCCATCTGGATAACCTTCAACGAGACCACGGCGAGATAAATCACTTACCGCTTCATATGCCCAGTGGTTTGCAGCCACGTCTGGGAACAATGTAGTATGGTCAGCTTTCATCTTAGTACCAGCTACGCCGTTCAATAATGCAGTCAATTTTTGGATTTGTGCATTTTGTTCAGCTACAGTTTTCTTAAGAGCCAATACCTCTTTGCCGATAGCTACACGAGAACGAGATACACCACTATGAGCGCCTACTTTCACAGATAAGCCAGCATTAAATACTGTTTCATCGCCGCCTACTGTGGAACCGATGCTAAGTTGTACATCTTCGTTAGGACGGTAGAAAGCACCGATAGCTGCCGCATCACCACTGCGATAGTGACCATAACCGGCAGCAAAGTCCCATTTAGCATCGGGATCGAAATCAAGTGGATGTAAAGCCGCCAACGCTGCAGCGCCTGCTACAGATTTGTCGATACGTTTATCCATCTTGGAAAGATCGCCTTTGAAGGAGTTCATATTGTTATTGATGTTTGTAATATTGTTTTGAATATCTGTTACATTGCCTTTAATGTTTTTGATATCCTCTGTATTCTTAGCGATGTTTCCTGCATTTTTGTCGATATTCGTAGTATTATTATTAATTTGGTCCGTAATATCTTTAGACAAAGATACTTTGTAATCACGGCTATTACCATTGATTGTTGGTGTTACCGTAATATGGTCACCTGCTGTTACTGTTGTAGTACCTGTAGCAGCAGTGATTTCGTCTTTCACCTTTTTAAGTTGTGCTACGTTTACTGCATCAGTATCAGCTTCACCGTTAGATACGCCATGAATTTGCTGACCTCCTACATCAACTTTACTAACAGAGAATGACATTTCTCTTAGTTCAGTAGTATCATCATTTTTGTGGCCCCATACATCAATACCACCAGCATATGCGCTCATACCCTGATCATAATGCAATGTAGAAATACCATCTACATCCACAGAAGTTTTATAGTCACCAGATTTATTAAAACTGATGTGCTTACCGTCGATAGCAGTCAATTGCTCATCTTCACCATTTACTGCTTTATTATGAAGCTCAATAACACTACCATCAATCTTAGTTTCACCACGTTTATCTAAGTGAGACATTGTAGGGATAGATGTTAAGTGATCAAATTCACTATAATTTTTAGAAATGTCTTCAGCTTTTATACCATCCATTCCAGGGGCAATTCTAATACTTTTACTATCCTGAAACATACTAATTAAATCAGCTCTAAATGTGCTAGATGCTGATAGATTTGGATGATTACGGTTATCTGTTCGAAAATATAAATCATGTGCATTGAGATAGGATGTACCAGAATTGCTATTATCAACATTTGATTTAGTATATACGAGAATATCAGAGTTGATATCTAGATTAGATTTTTCACCAAATGGACCAACATTCTCTTTAAATTTTGCAGATCTAATTTCTTTTAGATCCTCATTTAATGATACAATATATTCTAAATCAGTACCGCTTTTTACAAGTGTACCAGTCGACGTATCCCATCTATATGCATCTCTATCACGGAATGCTGTCGCAATATTTTTACCATCCCCTGAAATAATATTTACAGCTCTAGATGCGAATGCTGAGGTAGCAATAGAAGTTAGCACCATAGTAGTTAATAAGATTTTAGTTATTTTCATAATTAGTTCCCATCCTGTTAAAAACTATCTTAGATAATAGTCCATATTACACATTATATTTTTTCACAAAACTTTCATATTTTATATGAGCATTGTAACACATATTTCAAAATTGTAAATAATTTTTATTATTTATTTAATTTTCTCTAAATTAAAATTGACTATTTTTAATATTATATAACCATTTAATAGTATTTCTAAAAATAGAGGGACATAGTGATAAGAACACTATAAACGTGTACTAGCCTAGTAAGCACAAAAAGTGGATAGTTAATCAATAGAGATTAACTACCCACTTTTAATTTGGAGATAAGGTGGTTTCTGATACTTGCCGTATGATATAAGTTTGTTATTGAGAGAGAGATTTAAAGTTATACTTTAATATAGTTATTAACGTAACTGGAGAGTAACTAGTTATGAACAATACTCATACGACATAATGTAGGGGGCTACATATTAAGAGAATAGCTTTTAACAAAAGCTATTCTCTTCGAAGAACAGATAATACCAACACTCACCTTTCTCTACTTGAGTATATCATTTATATAACAATGATAATAGCCAGTTTTTCATTAAATTTTCATTAAAAATCAATAAACCTTATAAGTCACATTTCTATTCAAGTTCTAAATGGTATTATCAAAATTATTACTCAACCCAGATTGTATTATGACGTCTTACAAGACTTAGCATTTTGGAACGAACACTCATAGCACCCTCTACGCTGTGCTTACCACCATACCAAGCTACAGGAGCTCCAGCTAAGCGGAATGTAATCTTGCCATACGCCCCACCTGAGTTATGCTCAGGCTTGTTATAGCCCATATCGACAGACACACGCGGTGTGAGCTGCAACTCGGAACCAACGCGCAAACCATTCTTATCAGCCTGAAGTTCTTGATTCCAATGGTACCCTTCTACATAGACTCTCGCCCAGCGAGCATTTTTGAAAGTCTTGCCATATTCGAGGGTATAACCATTGGCTACACGCTCCAAGGTATGAAGGTTCGCATCGAGGACGCGCTCATCAGAAGCAGAACCGTACCAATTAAAACGGAATTCACTTTCGCCAGACATATATTCAAGACCTGTGCTGAGGCGGTCGTGATGACGCAAGAAGCGATGGTCATAGAATAGATGAGCCCCATAGAGACGGCGATCATCCTTGGAAATACGGCGGTACCCAACACCTACGTTAAGGGTTGTTCCAATATCGGAGGCCCGAGAAATACGCTGCTGCGTAAACCATACATCACGAGACTTATCATCATAATGTCCTAGAGGCTGAACAGTCTCAACAGAGTACAATGGTTTCCACCCCTCTTGGAACTGGAAGCTCAACGTAGTGCGTCGCATCCACGGTTTACCTTTAGCGCCATACATCGCATTGGATACATTAGACATAGCCACCGCGTTGATAGCGCGATTTACCGCGCCTACATTGCTGTACTGCACTGTCTTTGTCTCTTGGCGATCCATTACGAGAGGACCCCCTTCACCGATCACATGGTCTGGCGTGGCCGCAGGCGTAATGTGAAAATATTCGTTATTATGTAATTGTTGTCTTTCTGCCTCCGCAGAGCCCACACAACACAAAAGGGCGCTCAAGGCAACACATACAATACGTTTCATTACTCTCTACACATAATTCTCATGAACTAAAAATGAAATATGTATAAGTATAACGAATTGTGAGTACTACTGTCAAGAAAAGGAATAAACTAATATATAGAAGGCAAGTAGATTACATATAATGTATATATAATAGTAATATCATATATATTATAAAAATATATCCTACTACAATGTTAGCAAATATCTTTCCTTTGTAAAATTGACAAATACTACTCCCGTTTTAATTACTATTCTCACTGTTTATAAATGTTCAACAGTCTCAATTAAATATTCCTACAATAGTACATAAAACTTTCTTTAAATATGCAATTATGGTGTATTTTTACCACATATTATACAAAATATTCATTTACAACATGTATATTTCGTATTATTATGAAATCGTAAGTGATATGAAAGTTTTGTGAAGTCCTAATATGCAAAGGAGTGTATTATGATGAGTAAGAAACATTTTCTATTAACAGGTATTGTGTTTTCTGCATTATCTATGGGGATTGTATCAGCTGCGCCTGTAGCCCCAGTAAACATCGTAGAGGACAACGGCAACATAGGGGCGTTAGGAACTGTGTTCACTAATGATGGTAATGTGATTATCGGCAAAAGTGCTGGAGCAACAACTAGCACGCACCAAGTAGTTAACAGTGCTAACGCAAACGGCAACAATGTAGCCATCGGTGCCTTCGCCGGTAACCAATCTAAAGGGGGCGGAAATATTACCTTAGGTGGTAAAAGCTTTCAAAAAGGCACAGGTGATTTTAACGTTATTGCTGGCCCATTAACAGCCAATAATGCAAAACAGTCTATGTCCGTTATCATGGGCACCCAATCAGGTGAGAACTCTGAAGGGTCAAAAAACGTATGGATTGGTCATTACCAAGGTGCTAATAGTAAAGCTACCAATTCCGTTCTTATCGGTTCTGGATCCTCCACAACTGGTAAATTCACCCTTGGTATTGGTCACTACACCAATATTAATGCCAATAAAGGACTAGCCATTGGTTCCTACAATACCCTAACAGATAAGGCTACTGAATCCGGTGTGTTCGGTCAAGGCGAGTACGGCATGAATGCTATCGACGCGAACGGCTCCTATAGTATTGGTAATTACAACCATATTTCCGGTAACAACACATTCGTTATGGGTAATAATGTCACAACGTCCTTAGAAAATGGTGTCATCCTCGGCAACGACTCTACAGAAGCCGATGTAATAGGCACATCTAGCTATACCTTTAATGATGGCCGAACTGTCAATTATGCGGGGGCAACACCAATCTCTACCGTATCCATTGGTGCTAAAGATAAAGAACGGACTATTACCAATGTAGCTGCTGGCCGTATCAGTGCTACCTCTACAGATGCTATCAACGGTTCCCAACTATATGGGGCTCATCAAATGATCAATTATGTAGAAAATGAATCCAATAAGGGTGATGCTCGTGCCGCTGCTTTAGCTGCATTGCACCCTATGACATATGACCCAGACAACCGTATTCAATACATGGCAGGCTATGGCCACTACAAGAACGCCAATGCTCTCGCCCTCGGTGTTGGCTATTATCACCGAGATAATCTATTATTAACTACAGGTGTTACACTTAATAGCCATATTATGGCAAATGTAGGGGTTACCTATAAACCTGGCAAATCCCAAGTAAATATCCCTGGTCAAAATCTTGAAGCTCGTGTACAAGCTTTAGAAACACAAAACAAAGAACTTCAAGAAACTGTACATCAACTGATGGCAAAATTAAATAAATAATATACCCCAACCATGACATAGTATGTAACTCAAATTATGTAAATTATCTATATTATTTCAAACTACAGTCTTACAAAATAAGCTCTAATTACAACCTTAAAGTACAGTATAATTACAATTTTATGCTATAGTATAATTACAGGTTTAAACTTTAAAATAGTTACAATCCTAATTACATACACAATAAGAACTGCACCTTAAAATTCTATTTGATTCTAAGGTGCAGTTCTTATTTATATGTTATACTATGTTCAACATTATGTACTAAAGAAATCATCATAGGGGTAGTATATGAGCCAGAAAGACAGAGAACAAATAACAGATATAAAAGAAACTACAATCATAGCCAGTAACCCAAATATATCTGAGGAATTACAGGTTAATATAAATGAGGTAAAGGATTCATACGATTCCTTCCTCTATGTATCCAAACCATTTTCTAGTACGAATACTAACAATTTACAAGCTAAAGCTAAGCTATACGGTCTTAATCCTGCGCCCCTCAAGGGTGCCCGCATTCTTGAGTTAGGTGCATCCTGTGGGGGCAATCTCATCCCGCAAGCACTGTACTATCCAGAAGCAACTTTCACAGGCATCGACCTATCAAGTGTACAGGTACAACACGGCAATGAAATGATTAAATCCATTGGTCTCACCAATGTAACCTTATTAGAAAAGGATATTCTCGATATTGATGAAAGCTTTGGCACCTTTGATTACATCATCGTTCACGGCATTTGGTCTTGGGTGCCTGACATAGTAAAGGATAAAATACTAAGTATTTGTAATAAAAACTTATCTGATAATGGTATTGCCTACGTATCCTATAATACCTACCCAGGATGGAAACGACTAGAACAGTTACGGGATATTATGTTGTACTCCGAAAAGCGTGCACACGATCAAAACCTATTAGAGCGTACATTATATACAAAAAATGTATTAAAAATGGTGGCAGATACCATGAACAGTGATGAACGGTCTCGTACGCAATCGGATTATAAGATCAATAATATTCATCGCGTACTAAACTCTAGCGACTATTATGTAGCCCACGAATATTTAGAAACCTTTAATGATCCTGTATACGTATCTGACTTCATAGAGCGCGCACAACAGCAAGGATGTGCCTATATTGGTGATGAAGTACCGCAACGGTCCTTTATCTCATGGCTTTCAGAGGATGTGGCAGATAATATTAGAGCCTTGTCCAATGGCAACTATATCGACAAAGAGCAGTTCTATGACTATGTGTATGATACACAGTTCCGCATGAGTCTCTTAACTAAACAAGCCAATGAGTCTATTATCAATCATGATGAAACAGTAACGATGGATATCTTAAATAGTCTATATTATGTGGCTAATTCGGCCAACGAAAAAGGTGTTCCATCGGACTGGACAAATACCGTCTACATTGCCATCAAAGAGATAATGGATACGGCTAAACAATTCACGGTACAAGATATTGTAAATCATATCAACAACTCCTATCCTGGTTATATCATCGATAATAACCAGCTCTATCAGCGCCTATTGTACCTTACCATCTTAGGTAATCTTAATATTTATGGCGAATCCTATCCTCTCATACCATTTGTTGAAAATGAAAGTTATATACCTGAACCTTTCATCAGCTATATGAAAACACTTATTGAAGATGGTGGCAGCCAATATACAGCTCTTGGCAATATGTATAATCAAATCGATGAAAGTATCGATAATGGAGTACTATATATTGCTAAATTACTAGCTAAACCTATCTCACGAGAAAGCTTAATACAGGCTATGAATGATGATAATCTAACTGTACAGCGTACTACTAAGGACGGCTACACCTATAAAGTTCCTACAGAACAATACCTAAACGAAGTTTTAGTGCGATTAGAATACCTTGGGTACTTTAGAAAATAAAATCAATATATAAAAAATCCACTTACTACTTCTTTTTTAGATAGTAAGTGGATTCTTTCGTTATAATCAATAAGTTAACCTAAATATTTCTACGACCTATTTAATTCTTCTATATAGGGTAGTAAATTCCCTAAGGTACTCTGACGTTCATTTAAAAATTCTTTATACAGACCATATTTACAATCAACATTTGGCTTACTGTAATAAATCCTTGTACTATTAACATGCTGTTTAGCAATATCTATACTACCATGCTGGTTATTTAAAAAAGTATTAACTGAGTTGCCTTTAACATATCCTAACTCAATCAATTCAGTAAGAGTGTCATTAGGATTGCCTATACAACAGGCAATCCAATACTCAATATCAGGACCATTCAAAAATATACAATTACGTCTATCTAAAAGGTCTAGATCCTTAATTAAACGATTTAGTAACTTACACTCACTATCCCTATTTTGCGCTTTATCTAAATCTACAACTACTAGGAATATACTATATAAAGATGAGTTTTTCTCTATATGGTTACTAAATTTACCGTATCCTCCACCATTTATTGAATAAATTTTGACATTAGATAACCCTTTCAAGATACTATATAGATAACTATATTCAGTATCGCCTTCACACACAACTTGAATCTTTAAGCTGGTTTTAAGATTTCTTCTAATACGTTTAGGCTTTGTTGGCATGACTTTATACCTCGAATTTTCCTTGCAAATAGTCGATAGCCAACCTTTTTTTATTACTTCTCAAATCAAAATCAGCTAACGAATTAACTATAGTAGACAATGTTTGATCTTTCGTAGTGATATAAATTTGTTCTGGTGCAAATAAATTAATATTAAAAAGCTCTAAATTATGGGATGTAACAACCAATTGACCACAAGTATTGGAATTAGAGTTGATTATATGATTAAAAAGTAAAATAAGAGATTTAGTACTAATTGATGCATCTAGTTCATCAATTAGTACCGTTCTACCATTGTGAACGCAAAGGAGCGATGTAAGTATTGCCATAATACGCTTTATCCCTTTTGATTCATAAGCTAATGGGAGTCTTACTGGATCTTGTTCCCCTAAATCACGGACAATATAAACATCATATGAAACAGACTCTTCCTCTGCTATAGTTCTTTTTTCTAATTCAATTGAAGAAATTGTTCCATCCAATTGAGCTAGAATTTCTAATGTTAAATCCTTATTCTCCTCAATTAAGATTCTCTGATTTTCAGTAATAGTTATATTAAATGGTTTAACATCAGGATTAATGAAAGGATCAGTAATAACACTGATAGAATTTATAGTATCTATAAAATCAATATAAATATCGCTAATAAAATCTTTTATCTTTGAAAGAATAGTTGCAGTTGATTTGCGAGAATAAATTTCTGTAACAGCATCCTCTAAAACATCACTTGATAAAATATTATCTTCAAATTTATATATAATTTTATTATTCAGTTCTAACTTTTCAGATAATACGGTCTGGTTTTTATCAATAACTAGAGAGTATTGATATAAGTTTTCTTGTTTAGATTCTACTGTTATATTATATTGAATATTATTTGACAATATACTAAATAATCGATTATTAGAAAAAATCTTTTCTTCTTTAATAATATGAATCAGAGAATCAATAGCATGCAACAAATTAGTTTTACCGACTGCATTATTACCAAATATAATAGTAGATTTAGCAGGGCGTGATTCACTTGTCAATATATAGTTATCTTCATATTTAGTACCTTTAATTCTTTGCCCGCTGAAAGCACAAAATGTTAACTCTTGTCTTTTTTGTATCGATGCAAAGCCAGCAACGGAAAAATCAATTAACATATTATTTGCCTCCTTTTTCTAATTATAACACAAAGATAATCAAAAAAAAGGTTTATCTTTAAACTAAAATTAATACAAAAGAGCCCTCTTATAGATACACATAATGGGTATATCCTATATTCAAAAACGATAGGATTACTTCAAGCGTCTATAAGAGGGCTCTTTTGCATTCTATTTAAGAAGGTTAGTATATTACATTCAGACTAGGTCTAAACATAATAAGATAGGCCATATACTTATGTGATACAGGGGGAAGTATAGCATCCGTAGGGATTGTAATTGCATGATAAAAAGGGGAAGTTGCATATGGATGCTACGTATATGTATAGATAAATACGTTGTATATATGTAAGGGGTAATATATGTGAAGGAAATATATATCTATACGGACATACAGCTATATGGCCATAGATAGCCATGCACAAGGTCTCATGACCTTATGCATAAATACCTATATATTAGAATTTGTGCGTGAAACCAGCGTTTACGCCCCAGTCTGCTTGGAGGTCACCAGACAAACCTGTGGCAACATCAGCAAACACGCTATTATTGCTATTGAATCCATAACGACCACCGAAGGCAAGTTCAGTCCAAGTGCCTTTAAGATCTTGTTCTGTTAATTTCACAACACTGCCACTAGCGAATGCAGTTTTTACATTGCCTGTGAAAGCATGACCTGCGGCAAAGCGTGTATAGATATTACCATTGCCGAATTGTTTACCCAATTCAAGACCAAGCTTACCAGAAGTGCTGTTCACACCAGATTGGTTAACAGATACATTTTCTACGTTGAAGTTACGGCCACCGAAGTGTGTAAAGTTCAATTGTGCTTGTGGTTCTACATAGAAGCCATTAGCATATTTCAATGTTTTACCGTAGCGAACACCGATGCTGTATGCATTAGATTTTGTATCACCAGACATGGCTTCACCAATTTCATTACGCGCTGTGAAGTCATTAGATACACGACCTACTTGCGTTTCTACATGTACATATTGATCCTTACCAAGGTCTTTCAAACCATAGGCACCAACGGAGAAGGATTTAACCTTACCAGAACCATCGAATACATAGTCTTCAGAACCGCGTAGGTAGGATACTTGACCACCTACAGTCCAACCACGGCTGATTTTAGCATCATAACCGCCTTGGATGCGTGTGTAATCTGTAGCTGTATCAATACCGCTGCCAGAGTAGCTGTATTTACCGCCACCGATGCGAGCCCAAATACCAGTTGGTTCGTCTTGTTGCAATACGCGAGGGCGATACATATCGTCAGCTAATGTACGCCAAGCATTGATATTACCTACTACAGCAGAACGAATACCACGCATATGAGGCGTATCGTACGCACCACGAACAACAGGATTAGGATTTACTGGTGTAGGTGTAGGTGTAGGTGCTGGAATTTGAGGTTTTGGATCTGGAGTTACAGGTGTAACTGGTTTTGGTTCTGGAGTTACAGGCATAACTGGTTTTGGATCTGGAGTTACAGGAGTAACTGGTTTAGGGTCCGGAGTTACTTGTGTAACTGGTTTTGGTTCTAGCACCACATAGGAGCCTTGTCCATTACCGTCTTTCCATGTAATATCCCCTTCTTTTTTGTCTGTAGTCAATGCTTTTTGATAGCTAGACACGATGCCTTTAGAAGCGATGGATACAGTACCAGAAAGGTTTCTTTCACCTTTTACATAATTTTCATAATAGAATTTATGGGCCAAATTATCTAAAATCTTGTTTACATTGCTTTCAGAAGATGTATCAAGATTGTCACCTGTTACATAACCATGCACACCAGAGCCGGCTGCAGCGGATTTTACGATGAAGTTACCGCCCTCGATGTCAGCCGCATCAAGACCAGTTTTTTGAGAAGCTGGTTTACCGAAGTTTAGTCCAGTACTTGCACTCATATCATAAATAACATTAATATGGCCGTCCAACTTATTCACATGGATATCGCTGAGAGAATCTTGAGAAATACGGCTGAAACCTTCGCGAGTACGAGTGCCTGTGAATGTATTGATACTACTACTAGCCTTTTTACCATCGATCATGAACGGCTCTAAGCCACCCATACTATCGTGGCTCCACATGCCTCCATCAAAGGTCATGTTGATCTCGCCGCCTTTATCCTCTAAAGTATTCACTGCTTTACCAGAGAATTGGTTAGGGCTATTATGAGCACGACCTAGACCGATATTGATAACAGATGGTTGCTGTTCTTGATATGGAGGCATTGTTTTATCGGTTACGAGCACATCACCTTGCATGTTCAACACTTTATGTTTTACAGTACCCTCATCATCAATGCCAATATTGATTTTACTATTATACGCAAAGGCTACTGGATATGGAGACTTCCATGGCGCAGTAGTCACGTCCATAACACCGCCATCTACTTGGATGGAGCTATTATCTAGCATGCCTGTAATGAAAGCTGGTTGACGATAGCGTTTAGGCAATTGAGATGCATCAGGAGTATCCAAAGAGCCAATCGTAACTTGACCACCGTTAGACGCTACCACACCATTCGCAGTCACACTTCCAGTACTTTCAAATTTACTATCTGCAGTAGTTGCAAAAACGCGCCCCTCAGAATTAAGACCTGCTGCAGCCCATGTACTAGGCATAGCCATAGTAGATGACAATAATGTCATCATAACAGCAGATAATAAAAATTTATTTCTTGCTCTCATCCTCTTACACCTCAACTATAAATACAATTACAATCACATTTGTGAAAGTTCTTTCATAAAAGAATATATATCAGTAGGTTTATTTATTATCTTAAATAGACAGAAAAGATAGATATATACTCGTCTTATTAAGAACTTATGTCCAACACTTTTTAAAATATATTTAAAATATTACACTATTTTTTGTGAATTGTAAATGAATTTTGTAAATTTTATTTAAAATTATTTAAAATATTAATAGTTGAGTTATAAAAATAGAATATAAAAATATATAAATAAGGAGCTGTAACAAAACAAGATCTAAGGTTTAAACGATTTACATAGAGGAACTGGTGCGCCTAAAAACAAAAAATATCAAGAAAACTTAGGGTATTACAAACCTAATTTTCTTGATATTTCTTATATTGTAAAGGGGCTGCAACTAGAATATTGTAAAACCACATTCTGTTACAGCCCCAATTTGTTTAACAACGACCATATAGCTAAAAGAGAGAATATGGTATCCAGTAGAAATTGTAATTGCTTTGTAACTAGGAGTAATTGCATATATCTGGATACCTGTGTGTAAATTTATGTATAGTACGTAAGGGTTGTCTATATATAAACTGCTATACGGTCATGGGTATAGTATAGACCTATTAACATCAGTATTATGTGATTTTCATCACATTATTATAAATAAAAAATGCCCTAAAATCAAAAGAGGCAACGACCGTCATCATTACCTCTTTTGTATATATATTCAGTTATATACTCATTAGCGAATGCGTTTAACACGGTTATTGTTGTCACGCATAGCTTGTTGCAAGCTGTGTATTACCATTTCGTTCATGTAGAAACGCAATTCATTATTGTTCATGTTTTCAGTATTCTTTTCAAGAATAGCTAAAATTTGGCGTTCGTATTCAGCTTGGTTCATTTCGGATACAGTCGTATTATTCGTAAAGAATTCTTTGTAATCCAAGTACAAGCGATCTAATGCTACACGAGCATAGCTATCTTTTTTATACCGATGGCTTGTGATGTACCAGCTACGGCGAACATTCATGTAGTACAACGCATTGTTAGCATAACGTTGTTGACCAGACATTACACGGTTGTCATCTTTGATCAATGCATTGCGCATACCCAATTGGAACGCTGCGAATTCAGAGACAACTGCTTTTACCTCTTCGCTAGGAACTGCAAGAGAAACCTCTCGTTCGCTCACAGTCATAGGAGCAGATACTTGTTCAGGCATCATTAGTGGATCTTGAGCTGCATTAGCTTGACTACAAAAACATACGGCGGCAATTGCCATAACAGGTAATAATTTTACTAATTTCATAAGTTCTCCTCTCTTGAAGCGCCCTCCCCAGAGCTACTTCAGTTATCATACACTAGGTATTATCTATTTAGGAACTGTTATACCCATAGAGTCCCCATACTAATCATGGTAAATTTATTGATATAGTAAGCATCTATCAATAATAATTCTGGTAGCTTACAGTTTCATTAGTATACTCGATACATCGTATTTCGTCTATATAATTTATCTTAAATTTAGAAGATAAATACATAAGTTCTATATAGTTAATTCTATAACAGATACTATAAAAGCCGCCTAATAATAAAGTTATGACTCTACTATTAGGCGGCTTTATTTATGTTAACGATTGTACAAAAGATTATTTAATAAATCTACCCTTAGAATTTATGTGTAAATCCTGCATTTACAGACCACCCGGCTTTATAGTCGCCAGATAGACCTGTGCTAAGTTCAGCGAAGATGCTGTTATTTGCATTGAAGCCATAACGGCCACCGAATGCTAAATCAGTCCAAGTACCTTTAATGTCTTCGGATGTGTATTTAGTAGTAGCACCACTTGTGTACGCAGTTTTCACTGTACCGGAGAAAGCATGGTTCACGCCAACACGAGTATAGAGGTTACCTGCACCAAAGTTTTTACCGATTTCAAGGCCAAGACCACCAATAGTGCTGCTCACACCAGATTGTTCTACATGCATGCTACCAGCGTTGAAGCTATCGCCACCAAAGTGAGTGTAGCTTAATTGTGCTTGTGGTTCAATGTATGTACCATTTGAAAGCTTCACAGTTTTACCATAGCGTGCACCAATTGTGTAAGCATTCGCTTTAGTTTCACCAGACAGTCTTTCACCAATCTCATTGCGAGCCGTAAAGTTATTAGATGCACGACCTACTTGAGACTCGATATGGATATATTGGTTGTTACCAAGATCTTTCAAGCCGTACGCACCAACAGCAAAGGCTTTTTCTTTACCAGAGCCGTTAAATACATAGTCATCATTGCCACGAAGGTAAGAAACTTGACCACCTACAGTCCAACCGCTGCTAGTTTTAGCGTCGTAACCACCTTGAATGCGTGTATACGTTGTATCTGTGTCGATACCTTTTGTATTGAAGCTGTATTTACCACCTCCAACGCGAGCCCAGATACCTGTTGGTTCGCCTTGTTGCAATACGCGTGGACGATACATATTATCTGTTAATGTTCTCCAACCGTTGATATTGCTCATGATAGCAGAACGAGTACCGCGCATATGAGGCGTATCAAAATCACCTAATACAACATGAATATGACCGTTGTTTTCAGGTTTAGGCGTTGGAGCCGGAGCCGGTTTAACCTCAGGTTTTGGAGCAGGAGCTGGTTCTGGTTTTACCTCAGGCTTAGGAGTTGGCTTAGGCTCAGGTTTTGGAGTCGGTTTTACCTCTGGCTTAGGTTGAGGTTTTGGCTCTGGTTTATTTTCACCATACACGTATTTACCTTGGCCATCTTTATCTGCTTGCCATGTAATTTCACCTTCTTTAGCATAACCTTCAGTCAATACTTTAAAGCGTGCAGACTCGGCACCATTAGAAGCAATGCCTACTGTACCTTGAAGATTTCTTTCACCATTTACATAATTATGATAATACACCTTATGAGCCAAGTTATCTAAAATTTTATTTACATTATCCTCACTAGATACATCAAGACCTTTTTGGGACGTATACAAATGAGCAGCTGCATTAGACTCTGCACTTGTAATATGAATATCTCCACCCCAGAAGGATTCTGAAGTCAAACCATTATAGGTTTTCGTTGGTGGTGTGTATTCTGGATCTTCTGTATCGTCGTACTCACCATTAATATCGTAAAAGAAGTTTACATGACCAACTAACTTATCAATGTGGATTTCATTGTGCTCATTTTGCACTACAGCATTTTCAAAACTGCGATTTTTAGATCCTACTAATCGATGTACATGGCTTGGTGTTGTCATTGAGCTGTAGCTAGTGCCATTTAAACCGCCTTCGTAGAGATGATCCCAATACCCACGTTGACCAAGGTATACATTAATATGGTTTGCTTGTTTTGAATTTTTATCTGCTAAGTTAATAGCAAAGCCAGTCCAAAATACTTCATCACTATCTAAACCGATATTAATTACAGATACATAATTAGGGTTGCCATCAATACGGACATCACCTTCAATAGACATATTATGCCCAGTAAAATCACCTGTATTACCATCTACACCAAGATTTACAGTACCACCTTTAGAAATAACAACTGGATTACTACTACGACCAACTTGAAGATCACCATTCTTGATATTCACAGTACTGCCATTTTGACTAGAAATAATAGTATTACGTTCATCGATTAATCTACCTGTTACGTAATCTGCATTAATGGTACTCAAGTTATCTGCATCAAGCCCATACATTATACCTTGAGGTGTTCCTAAATCTACAGTTTCACCCTTAGTCAAACTAAAAACAGGATATTCTGCCATTGCATAAGGCGCAACTGAACTAGCAATTGTCAGCGCAATCGCTAAAGATAAGTTCGCTTTGCACACACGTTTCATAAAAGCCCTCTCTCATCCACATACTATAAACTATATTTAAATAATTTAATTATAATTTATATTCAAATTATTGTAAATATGAGATAAATTTGCCACATAACAAGTCTCTAACAATTTAAAAAGGCAGAGACCAAGTCTCTGCCTATATTAACTTAGTGAAATCAATATTATTGTTCATCCGAATTTGACGATATATATGATTATCTCTATAATATAAATAGATAGCCAAACGAGTAGAACCGTCGGGCTCATCTCAAGATTATAGGAAATTGATGAAATGGCCTTTCAGTTATCCAGTTATTGGTAACGAAGGGCTATTTGTCTTTTCCAAGACAAATAAGCGCCACAAGTGCTCCAAAGGCTCCATATAATCGAATCAATAAGAATCTATAAATAGAAATATACGAAACTATATTATAAAAGCCCCATGTATTAGATAGTTATATCCAATACGTGGGGCTCTCTTTATTTTATTATTATCACATAGGTTTATATGTTGATTCGAATATTAGAATTTATGTGTAAATCCTGCATTTACAGACCAACCGGCTTTATAGTCGCCAGATAGACCTGTGCTAAGATCAGCAAAGATGCTGTTATTTGCATTGAAGCCATAACGGCCACCGAATGCTAAATCTGTCCAAGTACCTTTAATGTCTTCGGATGTGTATTTAGTAGTAGCACCACTTGTGTACGCAGTTTTCACTGTACCGGAGAAAGCATGGTTCACGCCAACACGAGTATAGAGGTTACCTGCACCAAAGTTTTTACCGATTTCAAGGCCAAGACCACCAATAGTGCTGCTCACACCAGATTGTTCTACATGCATGCTACCAGCGTTGAAGCTATCGCCACCAAAGTGAGTGTAGCTTAATTGTGCTTGTGGTTCAATGTATGTACCATTTGAAAGCTTCACAGTTTTACCATAGCGTGCACCAATTATGTAAGCATTCGCTTTAGTTTCACCAGAAAGTCTTTCACCAATCTCATTGCGAGCTGTAAAATCATTAGATACACGACCTACTTGAGACTCGATGTGGATGTATTGATCGTTGCCAAGATCTTTCAAGCCATATGCACCAACAGCAAAGGCTTTTTCTTTACCGGAGCCATTGAATACATAGTCATCGTTGCCACGAAGGTAAGAAACTTGACCACCTACAGTCCAGCCGCTGCTAGTTTTAGCGTCGTAACCACCTTGAATGCGTGTATACGTTGTATCTGTGTCGATACCTTTTGTATTGAAGCTGTATTTACCACCTCCAACGCGAGCCCAGATACCTGTTGGTTCGCCTTGTTGCAATACGCGTGGACGATACATATTATCTGTTAATGTTCTCCAACCGTTGATATTGCTCATGATGGCAGAACGAGTACCGCGCATATGAGGAGTATCAAAATCACCTAACACAACATGAATATGACCGCTGTTTTCAGGTTTAGGAGTAGGAGCCGGAGCCGGTTTAACCTCAGGTTTTGGAGCCGGAGCTGGTTTTACCTCTGGTTTCGGAGTTGGTTGAGGTGTTGGTTTTACTTCCGGTTTTGGCGCTGGAGCTGGTTCTGGTTTTACTTCTGGCTTAGGAGTTGGCTTAGGTTGTGGCTTAGGCTTAGGTTGTGGCTTAGGCTCAGGTTTTGGAGTTGGTTTTACCTCTGGCTGAGGTTGAGGTTTTGGTGCTGGTTTATTTTCACCATATACGTATTTACCTTGACCATCTTTATCTGCTTGCCAAGTAATAGCGCCTTCCTTAGCATAACCTTCAGTCAACACCTTAAAGCGTGCAGACTCAGCACCATTAGAAGCAATGCCTACAGTACCTTGAAGGTTTCTTTCACCATTTACATAGTTATGATAGTAAATCTTGTGAGCCAAATTATCTAAAATTTTATTTACATTATCCTCAGAAGATACATCAAGCCCTTTTTGACTAGAGAATACATGTGCGTACGCATTAGGTGCCGCACTTGTAATATGAATATCTCCCCCCCAGAAAGACTCTGGAGTCAAACCATTATAGATTTTTGTTGGTGTTGTATTTGCTGGGTCTTCTGGAGCGTCATACTCATCATTTATATCGTAAAAGAAGTTTACATGACCTTCTAACTTATCGATATGAATTTCATTGTACTCATGTTGAATTACTGCATTCACATAGTTACGATTCTTGGAGCCTACAAGTTTATGTACATGGCTAGATTGCGTACTACCACTTAAATTTCCTTCATGTAAACCAGCTTGGTAGAAATGATCCCAATAACCATAATCGCCAAGAAATACATTAATATGACTTGGATGTTTAGCATCTTTATCTGCTAAATTAAATGCTAAACCATCCCAAAGAGATTCTTTACCATCAATACCAATATTAATCTCAGACGCATGATTTGGATCACTTTTAACAATAACATCACCTACTAAAGATAAGTCCTTGCCGATAAAATTGCCTGTATTACCGTCTACACCAATATTAACAGTACCACCTTGAGCTACTGCAATAGGAGTGCTCATAGTATGAACATCATAAACGCCTTCCTTAAGAGTAACAGTACTGCCACCTTTACTGCTAATAAAAGGCTTATTATTATGACCAATATTAGCCACGGCTCTATCAATAGTAACTGTACTACCAGTATCTGCCTCAATCGTAGATACTTTGTTTGTCATTGCACCAGCCGTAAACTTCCCACCGTTATTTGCAGTAATATGTGCACCAGTAGGTGAAGTAACTAATGTACTCCCCGCCATTGCATACGGCACTACAGAGCTAGCAATTGTCAGAGCAATTGCTAAAGATAAGTTCGCTTTACACATACGTTTCATAAGAACCCTCTCTTTTACACGCTATAAACAATTATTAAATATTTTTAATTATAATTTATAATTATATGCTTTGTAAATATGAGGGAAAATTGCCACATGATAGTCTCTAACAATATAAAAAGGCAGAGACCAAGTCTCTGCCTATATTAACTTAGTGAAATCAATATTATTGTTCATCCGAATTTGACGATATATATGATTATCTCTATAATATAAATAGATAGCCAAGCGAGTGGTTCCGTCGGGCTCATCTCAAAGTTACAAAAAATTGATGAAATGGCCTTTCAGTTACCTAATTATCCAAGGATAACGAAGGGCTATTTGTCTTTTCCAAGACAAATAAGCGCCACAAGTGCACCAAAGGCAATGACAACCGTCATTACCTCTAGAATTATCATGATTAACTCATAATCACTCATAGACACCCCTCCCTTCATTTACGAAGAGAGGCCCAACCTCGCCTGACTATCCTAAGATAATTATATGGCGAACATATAATCGAATCAATAAGAATCTATAAATAGAAATATACAGAAATATATAACCAAAAAGGCAGAGACCAAGTCTCTGCCTTTAATTTTATTTACGTGCCACGCGCATGGCCGCCATCATTCCTGGGGATTTCCAGAGGGATTGGCCCTTGTCCGATACGAGTTTATCGTTATTGTAAAATACGTCTGCATTGTAGTAGTCATCATTGCCAGATGTTACTTTATAGCTCAAACCAGCAGTTGTGTACACTGTAAAGTTGAGGACATCCCCCACTCGTTTTACAGAGTCTTGGTCTACGTACCAGCTATTGCCGTGGTACGTCGTAGCATACACGTCTCTACGAGCTTCTACGTCACGTGTATTAATGCCGATCAACACGAGTAGAGCTGCCATTATATATACAAATTTACGCATTGTGATTACCTCCGTTTATGGTGAAAATACTTTTATAGTATATCCAAAAACGGTGAAAATCTCATTAAAACTTCAGCTTCCTCTCTACCCTTGATTGAATACAATCAAGGGTTGGGGTGATAAGGTTCAAGACAGCTGATTAGATCTACTGTCTTTTAATTTATACCTTATCTAAAGGTGGCAATATACTCATTTTTAACATAAATGATTCGGTACGACCATGTTTTACCTTTATAAGATATTCTTTTGGAATTTGTTTAAATCTAGTAAAAATTGTACCTCTACTTTTACCACAAGCATTCATAATTTCAGCCTTGCTAATACCAGCACCTAAAGAAAATAGTCGAGCTTGTAATAACAAGAAATATATGTCTTGAAGCAAAGGATCTGTAATCTTTTCAGTGCTAAAGAACACCTTTAACTTCTCTTGTTCTTCCATTAAGCGATTGATACGTTTATCTAATAACTCCATGGCGCTATCTATCGTTTTTTCGATAAGAGAAATAAAAGCGATTATAAAGGTTGTTACGTCGCCTCCATTAATCTCAGCAGTAGTCATTTTAAAAGCATCATAATATTGCTTTTTATTATTGTAAATGACCGCAGATAAACGTAATGCTACAAGAGGATGAAAATATTTTGCCAAATATGCAGTAGAAATAAAACGATTAGTACGTCCATTCCCATCATAGAAGGGATGGATGTAGCCAAAATAGTAATGGAATATGGCTACACGAATAGGTAATACTAAATCCTCATCATTAAGGATCTCTAATGCTTGATCTAGCTCTGTAATAATGCGTGACTCTGGCAAAGTCCCTCTATGAATTATTTTGTCTTGATGATTTGCTATATCTACAGAATCACGTCTAAACAACTTGCCATCGGGCTGATTTTTTGCATCGATTTCATCACTAATAATGTCATCAAATAGTCCCCTAATATCTTGACTACTTTCAAACTTGAAACCATGAGGATTATCTAAAATCGATTGATACTTAGCTATAATACTTGAAAACCTTAAGGTATCATTCTCACTATTCTCAATAGCCGCCTTGATTTCTTTACGGCTACTATAAACACCTTCAATATCATTACTTGCCTTAATTTCAGTAGATAGAAAGGTGTTCATAACGTGTAAAATCATAACATTAGGCACTTTAGCCACTAAATTGATAAAAGCACTTCTCTTGGCTTCTAAAGATAGTAAAAGCTGAACTAATACAGGATGATACATAAAGAATGCATCATATGTATTACGTCTGTTATATTCATGGATAGGAATAGGCAATGAAATAGAACTTTCCGAATTACGGCGATTATCGAGTATTCGTTGCCAATTAGAGGCTTGTTTATAGTATATCTTATGCATAGGTTCAAACTTCATTATATCCCTCCTATCTAACCTAAATTACTCTTATAAGTAAAGTACAAAAATATAATAATTTATACTCCAAATTAATTTCCCCAATATTAGTGTTCAAAAATCTCATTTTTTGAACATCATTTAATTAAATTATAGTAGTTATGTTCAAAAATAGCAAATTTTGAACATAATTTTATATAAGAAAGGAACAGCTGATAATTATCAACTGTTCCAGAATATATTATGTTAGCCTGTAATAAATAGATTACTGTTAAATTACTAAAAAAGAGTGGAAAACATAGTTCTCCACTCTTTAATAATGACATACTTGATTTTAATTAGAATAAGTATGTAAGATCTACACGGTAGTAATTAGGTAATTTATCGTTTTCACCAATGCTCTTATTTGTTTTATTATTAAAGCCGTAATAGCCTGTTAAGCCTACATTATCTTGTAATGCATAGTTAGCTGTTGCCAACCAACCTTTGAAGCCACGGTATGTAGTAACAAATGTACCACCACCAAAGTTAGGATCGTAGTAACGATTAGTTGCATCGTATGGAACTTGCCATCTAGAGGACTCCATAGCAATATTATCACCAAAGGAGAAGTATTGAGCTTTCACATCCCAAGTACCTCGTTTAGCAATACTATAATTACCATAACCTAGACCTGCAGACCAGGCAGAACCATGAGAAACACCAGAAGCTTTTACCCATTCACCGCCAACCCAAACTTTATCAAAGTTTAAATCTGTGCTAAATCCATACATATTTCTAACATCTTCATTAGATGTTCTTTGCTTGTTAAGTCTAGCATAGAAACCACCAAGATTTACATGTTTGTTCAATTCGCCTTTCAAACCAGCATAAGCAATAGTAAAGTTTTCTTGTCTATCAATTGTATGTTCACCATACATATCCATAGCAAAACCACCTTCAACGCCATAGCCATAAGCAGCTTGGAATTGAACTTTATCATTACCTGCCGTAAATTGCGCACCATCAAATGTATCATCATAGATTAAACCGTTACCAATCATTTGATTAAAGCGACCTAATTTAGCTGATACACGTTGACCAAATTGATGATTTACATAGGCACGGTCAATTTTAACTTTTGTTGGCTCATAAGCTTGAGATGCAGCTGGTCCCGTAGCAATATAAGCGTCCCCTAATTCGATATTACCAGTAGTCATACGAACTACTGCCTCTGTACGATCATTTACCTTTGCATTGAATTGTACACGAGCACGTGTATCAAAAGTCTTACGTTTACTATATTCAAAACCACGAAGATTAGTACCATCGTTTACAAATTTACCATCTTTTTCTTGAGAACCAAGGTAACGAAGACGTACATCACCAGTTACTTTTACATTGCCTACACGATCTTCCAAACGAGCTACACGTACACCTAATGTATTTAATTCATTAGAAAATTCATCAACTAAACGATTAAGTAATGCTTGTTGCTCTGCATTAGCTCGATCTTGGTTTGCCATAGCTTTTGCAATCATTTGCGCCATTTCGAAACGAGTAATGTTATTTTGCCCTTTGAAAGTCCCATCCGGATAACCATTCACAATACCAGCTTCAGCTAATTGAGACACCGCTTGGTATGCCCAAGAATCATAACTCACATCAGAAAATGGATTGTTAGCAAATGCTGTTGTTACTCCCAATACAGCAGTTGCAGCAAAAACTGCGGCAAATTGTTTTTTCATAATACTACCTCACTACACTTACATTTAATCTCATGATATCTTTTATATACACATCTACATAAGACTATCATGGCATTTAGTTAATTACACACAGTTTAACATATAAATATAAATAGTGATTAACATAGCTATAAACTTTCATTTAGTTTTCATAATAATGAAAACACCTTCAAAATTATGACTAACTTTAAAGGTGCAATCTACTATGTTCTATTTTTCTTATTATCTTCTCTCTCTAATAATAGATTCTTAATAACAGCGCATTCAATTTCTATTTTTTGTTTTCGTATATCTAATACAGTTACTATTGCTATATATAGATCTAAACAAAATAATAATATAACGCCATTATTAACAAATGCCTCGTATGATTCCTTATTAGCAAATTGGCCCAATATAATAATAGCTATAAATAACATATAAAATATATTTCTTTTAAAGAAATATATTTTTTTTACATATAAGTAAATATATCCTACTAATGGAACTAATATGACTGCTAGTATAACTCCCCAAGCCATATTATTGACTATTGATTGGTCTAAATTTATAGGCATATCAGAAGATAAAAATTTAAAAACATTTATTATATTAGATACAACTGCCCCTAATACAGCACTAATAAAAATAGTTGTCCATGGATATGACAAATTAACATTATAATTAACAAACTTAATACTTTGTAGTCTTCTCAACTCTTTAATGCTTAAACTTTTATACTCTTCGTAATATTTATCATATAGTTTATCCCAATAGCCTAATTGATCATTACATTTGATACAGGACTTAATTTTCATTAAACATTTACATATATACTTATATAAAACTATTAATTTAGACATATTTACTCCACTAACATAAAACTATTTATCAAATGATGTTTAAAACTGTACTTATATATCATATCAATTATTATACTTTTTAGACTACCCTAAGGGTTTAGTATATACACAAAAAAAGGTACCAACAAACACGTTGATACCTTCTTTAGTCATTTCATGTATTATTTTGTAGCTAACAAAATTCTCTTAATATACTAATTCACCTTTAAACACACGATACTCATCTTCAATTTTAGTTAAATCCTTCACAAATAGTTTAGAAGTTTGATTATCTAACTTCATTACCAATGTATTTCCAATAGATTTGGCTTTATATATCACTTCACCAAGGAAATTGACAATTCTAAAGAATACCTCTTGAGGTGTCAAATCCATATCTGTTACGACCGAATCATCTTCTGTTAAACGAACACTGTAAGAAGTTGTTAAATCTTCATGTAATGTAAATCGTAAGATAACAGAACTGGATTTTACATCATAATCTATACTATAGTTTTTTAAGCAACCATGCACTACCTTAGATTCACTACTCGTATTATTTAAAATTTCAATTTCTATTGGTCTATTTTTATCTACTGATAATACATATTTTGTCATTATTAATGCCCTATCATTCTATATAATAAAACAATAAATTTTATCTCTAATAAAAACAACTAAATTATCATGAATCAAAATAATTCATGATAATTTCATTTCTTTTATAATTATATAGACCCTTTAGAAAAAAGCAATAAACTAAACAATAAATAAGTAATAAATAAAATGAAAAATATAAAATAGCTCTATGTAAAATAAAAAACATTCCACAAATATAACTCTATACCTTACTATTCTCATATCTTATATAGTCAATTAAGTTTCTATATCCTGTTTTCATATTAACTTTAGGAGTCCATCCTAAAGATTTTATCTTTTTATTGTTCAAAAAAAATTTTACATCATGTGCATATCCATATTGATTGGCATTATCTTGTATATCAAATACCACGCCTATTTTACCCCCAGCGACTTCTTTTGCTACTAAATTTGCAATATCTTTAATACTTCTTGTTTCATTACTATTACATATATTGTATGCTTCTCCACATTCTCCCTTAAACAGTAATAGTACCAAGGCGGAAAGTACATCAGTTATATAACAAAAGTTTGAGACAGATTGTCCTGCGGTATGTAAAGTAATATTTTCATTGTGCATAACACTTTTAGCAAACTGCATAGATACACGATTATCTAAAAGTGAAAGACCTGGACCAAAACATTGTGCAACACGAGCAATACAAACGGGTACATTATATTCATGAAAATACGCACTACAATAACATTCGCAAATGCGTTTACCTTCAGAATACGAACTTCTAACATCTAAATGATCAATATAACCTAAATCATCTTCAGTCATATTCTGATAATCTACTTGCTGAATACCATATTGCTCCATAGAAGATAAATATACGATTTTTTTAACTTTATTCTTTGTTGCATATTGCAAAACATCTAATGTTGTACTGATACTACCATTTAACGTTTCAACTGGTTGTGTAACAAAAAACTTAGATGTAGTAGGTGCTGCTGTGTGAAATATATAGTCAACAGAATCATTACATGCAGCAAGTCCATTAGTAATATAGACTAACTGTTCTGAATTCTTAAGATTAGAGAACAAAGCCTCTGCCTTTTCTATGTTTCTCACGGAACAAATAATATTAATATCTGTTCCATATTTCATATTGCTAACTAAAAACAATCGGGTAATCATAGATCCTATGAATCCAGTTGCCCCCGTTATCAAAATAGTTTTCCCTGAAAGTTTAGATAAGAAAATATGAATATCCTTAGCAGTGCGTTCCAACTCATAAGATAAAACATCATTCATAAATATTAGCCCTCTACTGTTTTAAAATACTCATATGTTTTCATTAACCCATCGTGTAAATTATATTTTGCTGTAAATAAAAGCTCTTTTTCTGATTTATCAATCGCCAAAACAGAGTCTCTAATATCGCCTAATCTAGGCTTATCATAAACTACCTCTATATCTTTACCGCTAATATTTCTAAACTCATCAACCAACAAATTTACGGAGCTTGCAATACCAGTACTTACATTATAAATACCTGTAACCTGGTGTTGCATACCTAAAATATTAGCTTCAACTACATCATCCACATATATAAAATCTCTTGTTTGTTTTCCATCCCCATAAACAATAATAGGCGAACCTTGTACAATCGCTTTTGCAAAAATACTAATAACGCCGCCCTCTCCACCATTACCTTGTCGCGGACCAAACACATTTGAATAACGATAACATATATATGGTAATCCAAAAGATTCATGATAAATACGAAGATAATGTTCTGTAGTTAACTTTGTTAATCCATAAAATGACGATGGATTTCCAATCATTTCCTCATTTAATGGTAATGTATCTAAATTACCATAAACTGCTGCAGAAGATGGCATCAAAAACTTTTTAACCTCTAATTTTACTGCTGCATTAAGTAAATTAATTAACCCCATCAAATTAATATCACAATCTAACATTGGGTCATTCATAGACGTGGAAACTTCAGTTTGTGCAGCCTCATGAAATATATAGTCTGGATGAAATTCTTCTAAGACAGAGTATAACTTTGGGTCTCTAATATCCAATTCTACGAATTGTGCTTTCGAATGAACAAATTCTTTGTTTCCTGTATATAAGTTATCAATAACCTGTACAGTATGACCATCCTCTATTAAACGATCAACTAAATGGGAGCCAATAAACCCAGCCCCACCAGTTACAGTTATTCTCATTATTATCCCCTTCTTATAGCCTACTTTTTATTAAATCAAGATAAAACCTTAATTCTTTACTTCTAATAAATAATATTCCCCATGCCACTATTATAAAGATGCTATTACATACAACCCCCAGTAAAAGCTCAAACCAACCACTATCCAAAGCAATAAACTGTGATAAGAATTTACTGAAATAAACTAATATAAATGTAATTAGAGTATAACGGAAATAAAGTTTAAAATAACTAACCAAAGACCAACGTAATCCATATTTAAACAAAACATATGGTTCAACTATAAAAGGCATACAAATCGTGCTAATAAACATAGCCAATAACACGCCCCAAACATCAAAAAATTGAACCAAAATAATGGAAGATCCTAAATTTATTAAGGCTTCTATTAAGGACATATATCGATTTTGCCAAAAGAGCCCCATAGCATCTTTAAATACTAAGACGCCTTTACGCATAAACATTAGATAGAAGTTGATGACCATCCAAAGCACTATACTTTCATCAAAACGATAGCTATTTCCTAGCCAGATGGTAATAAATGGATTTAACAAAAGGTACAAGTTACTACAGATAAAACAAGCCAAATAGGCTGTCATAAATTCTAATCTCTTGAAAATAACTAATTTATGAGCATCATCATGAGACTCATTCAAATTTCCTACAGATGCCTTTAGTGCATTAAATACCTGATCAGACAACTTATCGATGCCATTAATAATCAAATAATAATTTGTATATAACGCAACAGCACTTAAACCTACAAATTTTGATAAAATAATATTTGATGTTCCAAAAACAGTAACACCACCAATTTTATGAAGTATTAAAGCCTTTATATTTCTAATAATACTTTGGTATATATCTTTATTTAAAGGCTGAATATTCTTTTCATTTAAGAACGAATATAAGTGATCAGCTTTTCTAGCTATTAAAAAATTCTCAGAAAAGGTCATACATATACGTAGAATAATATATACCCAAAAACTATGAGTTAAAATGACTAAGGCAATTTGGAATAAACTCCCTATCAGTTGAGTAATCCCTCTGTAATAGTTAGCTATATATTGTTTTTGGTCAGCTATAAGCAAGCATTTTTTATAAGAGTAAAAATAACTAATACCCGTATCAACAACAAAAAGTAAAAAGAAAATATTTAAATATGCAATATTAGGAGGTACCTTTATAAGATGTTGAACAAAAGGCGATATACATAACCCTAAAAATAGAATAAGTGTACCAATATAAATATATGCTTTTTTAAATATTCTCATGATTGATTTTGCTGTTTCTAAATCATGATTAGCTAAAGGAGAATATAAACTAAATATAATAGCTGGACCAATGCCCAATTCAGTAAGAGATAATACCGTCAAAATATTATCAAATAAACCATTCAAGCCTAAATATTCAATAGATAAATAATATAGTAATACAAAACGGATAATGAACTGTAATACCATATTAAATCCATATACAATTAACGTGGAATTTATATTCTTAATTGCACTAACTGTCCGCATAATATCAGCCTACAATCCGATAATATTGAGGCTATTTTTTACTTCTAAATAAGCCTTAAATGTATAAAAATCAATAGGTGTTGTAATCTTAATATTCTCAGCTGGTCCTATTACTGTAAACAGTTCAATCCCATAAAACTGCATCATAGATGCCGAATCTATGAACTCCAAGTTTTCAGATCTTGCTTTTTCATGTGCCTTATAAATATCTTTTAAATAGAAACATTGTGGAGCTTTAGCAAGTAAACATTCATCTCGAGAAAGTATTTTCCCTACATGAGAAAGCTCATTATCTTTTAAAACAATAGTTTCTATAGCTTGTGAAACAGTAATAGCATTACCATATGTTTTTGTGGACGATATACACGTATTAATTAGCTCATCAGAAATAATAGGTCTAACCCCATCATGTAGTAAAACTATACTATCTTGATCATATAGTCTTGAAGACTCTTGAATTCCAAGATAAATTGACTCTTGCCCTGTTTTTCCACCTGGAATAATCGATTTGACTTTATCCAAACTATACTTTTGTACTAATTTACTAACCTCTCCAATAATAGACTCTAATACTACCAAAACAATTCCATCAATATTATCATTATTTTGAAAGTGTTCTAGCGTATACACTAATATTGGTTTCCCATTAACTTCTAGCAATTGTTTCGGTGTGCCAGTTGAACTCATGCGTTGTCCAGTTCCTCCAGCAAAAATAATACCTATATTCATGCTATACCCCTATACATTAAATCTCATATGCTCTAATACTTGATATTTTACGTTTACCTTCTGGCGGTATTTCCATATAGTTACGACCATATAAATTACTTAAATATGTATCATAACATGAAAAAACCTCTAATTTTAAATCTCTAAATTCTATAAGGACACGTTTTTCAAAAGCATCCTTTACCATACATTCAGCTTCACCGTAAACGCCCCCAGTAATAGCTCCTACATAATCAGAAGTATTATAATCATACTGTTTTGCTAATTGATCTAATTTATGAGCCCAATATTTATATCCCACACATTTAGCAAAAATAATTAATATAGACTTGATAAATGCTCTACTAAATGATTTACCATGACCTAATTTAGCATCGCACAATTCGAGCATTTTACTATAAACTTTACGTTTTTTATAGATACTAACAACTTCATTTTTATCATTTGGTAATCCATCAACAGGCATAATATCCATAAATAAAAACTGATTAGCATTACTGTACTCATCTTCAATCTTGATATCAAGCTTTTCTAATCGCGCAAAAGGATATTTTGAGTTATTACGCTCAATAGATCTAAGCAGGTAATTGCTATGAAAAACCTTTGGAAATATAGTAATTAATTTTTCATAATCTGGTCGACTTAAACAAATGTCTATATCATCATCCCAAGGAATAAAACCTTTATGTCTAATGGCCCCCAATAATGATCCTCCTGATAACGAATATTTAATATCATTCTCTTTACAAAAGGAATCAAACTCTTTAAGCATTATATATAAATGATCTTGAATTTCAGATATAGTCAACATTATTAAAAATCCCCTAATTTTCATACCATACTAACTTCATTTGTCGCATAAATTCATCTTCTGACCAATCTTCAATGCCGAATCTAGGTATAGAAAATGGATTAGTATTAGAATGAAGCTGTGCTCTTTTAGTACTAACTGAATATGTAAATCCTAAATCTTGAACAATTTGTTCTGTCACTTGATCAAAACTTTCCTTATGACCAAAAGGATACGCAAAAATATCTATATCCGTGTGTAGCAAGTTTTCTAAAAAAAGCTTAGAAGATTGTATTTCATGTATTTGTTCTTCTCTACTAATTTGTTTCAACGCTGGATGATGAATAGTATGTGCTCCTAATGTAACTAACTGACTTTGATATAACGCTCTCAACTCCGATGAGGTCATAGTTCTATTATTAGGATTAACTTTCAATCCATAAGATTCATACCATCTGTCTAACATCATATCTCTTTCATTAGGATGTAGAGAAAAAAGTATATGGTGTAACGTATAAAAACTATGTAATCGCTTTTTATCATCAGATACATCAAATAAATGTCTTTGATTTGATATATCTAACTCAATTGATTCTCGTAGATTTTTATTTTCGAATAGAATAGTTTCTAATCGGTCCCACCAAAACTCTTTACCCGTATCTACACCACCAGATGTTATAAAAATCGTCGCTGGAACTTGATACTTTTTTAAAATTGGAAAGGCATATTTGTAATTATCATAATATCCATCGTCAAAGGTAATAATAACAGATGGTTCCTTTATATCTTTGCGTTTTAAATCATTGAAAGTTACTACATTGTAGTGATTTTTTAAAATTCGAATATGTCTTTCAAAATTATCAGGAGTTACATTAATATTAAATAAATCACGATTCAAATAATTAACTCTATGATAAAGTAAAACAACTACTGGCTTATCAAAAATATTATGGATTAAATTGATTGGAGCCAACCTTTTTCTATAGATAGATCGAATCCATGGCAGATTTTCTTTTATATAATCTTTAAAACTCATTGTTTTTCCTTGTATATATTTTCAATCTTCTTTATAGCAACAGAGGAATCATAACCTAGTTCTTTAATTTTAGACCTATAATCAATATATTTATTCTTACCAAATTTAGATATAATCTCATAAGCCCATTGCTTAGGATTATCAATTGGTAGAGGCCTACATAAATCAGTTAACACAACCTCTTGTGTAATCGTATCAGATACTAATATTGGTATACCTAATGCTTGAGACTCAATAGCAATTAAGGGTAGCCCTTCAAATAATGAAGGTAATATCATAATATCTATAGCTTGCATAACCTCAACCGTGTTATTTACATATCCCATAAAAATAACCTTGTCAGATATAGCAGCTGATTTTACAAGACTTTCAACCTTATGACGTTCTACACCATCCCCCAGGAGAAATAAATAACTATTAGGATTTTGTTTTAATACCTCTTTAAATATATCGATAATAAAAGGATGATTTTTAACAGGTGTAAAACGACCAATATGTCCTACTACCAATGCATCCTTAGGAATATTGAATTTTTGTCTAACTTCCAACCCTAGATTTATATTTCTATCATATAAATCCAAATCGATAGCATTATGTAATAAATAATATGAATCACTATCTATACAAGTTCTAGGAAACATCCATTCTGATGCCTTAGTAGAGCAGCCTATATACGTATCAACCAAATAAGGCAATAAAAATCTTCCAACCTTATGTAATCCTGTCTTTAGAAAGCGTACGATTTTTCGATTATCATCTATACTAGAGCTATGCGCATGTAAAATAATAGTTTTAAATCCAGCTAATTTAGCAATCAAAATAGGAATAATATTGACATAAGATTGATGAAAATGAATGATATCTTTTCCTTCAGAAAGTAGGCACTTCATTTTTTTATAAAACTGAATAACATGATACGGTCTACTAACCTTCTCTACCTTATAATTTACATCAAAATTTTGAGGATCATCATAACTCAGTAATGTTAATTCAAATTCTTTTTTATCAATCATTCTATACAGTTGAAGAACATAAGATGTTAAACCTCCCATATCTTTATCTATAGGAAGTTCTATTACCTTTATCATAGTCAGTATATTATCTCCCAAATAATTTACGCTTTAAAAATAATCCACCTTTTTTAATCCAATTTTGAGGTTCCATAAAAGATACATTTTGTTCTTTATAGCTAATATTATTAGCTTCAATCCATACATCAAGCAAGATTTCGCTAACAAAGCCATAGATACGCGCTTCATACGTATCATAATCAGAAATATCAACACGTTTTTCGATTTCTTCTAAGATGGAAAACATCCATTCACAGTATTGATCAAATAAATCTCTACGCATAACGAACATGTTAAACATATGAGCCCAAGTACGATTGCAAACCTTTGTAAAAGCAGCACTATATTCGGGATATTTTTCAGAGATGATTTGCTCTGCCGCATCCAGACCTGAGCTGTGGTGGGCATTATTATAGTGAGAACGATTAGACTCAATATAATATTTACGCTTATCTGCTACTACTACAGGATATTGTGAAAGCAGTTTATTCCATTCTGCTCCCGTTAAAATTTGATTCTTTTTATCCTCCACAGAGCGTACCTCTTTACGTGTAAAGTAACGCCTGTAGTGAACGAGACCAATATAATCCGCATCAAGATTTTTCCACGCCCAATAGAGACCCGTCAATTCACAATAATTAGCATTCTTTGAAGATATATTATCTCCTGTATGATCTCCTGTATAACCAATATCAACCTTACCTTCTCGCCCTACATGAATCGGCATATAGACAGAATCTTCAGGCATCCAATATTGTTTATGTGTTGCTACTAAAATTTTAATATTCACTAATTTCATCCACCTTATTATTACATGAATTTTTGACGTATACTAACGCATAACCAAATCCTAATAATATCCAAAAATAATAGAGCTCATTTAAAGTTGTTCCTATCCCTGTTAATAAACACTCTATGTAAGCTATTGTAAAAAATATAACAAATGTATCTTTTGAATTTTGAATTATATATTTTAACAATCTAAATAATAACAATAATATAGGAGCCATAAATAATACAAAGCTCATAATACCTGTTTCCGATAAGCGAGAGGTATATTCTCCTAACATTGGAATAGAAATATTAATAAGGCCCTTATTTTTAATATTTTCAATCCACATTTTTACTTCCGCACCATTTAACGTATCTTCATCTAAATGATTCAAAACATATGGGGTACGTAACCCTTGTCCAATTCCTAATAATGGATTCTCCTTAAATATATCTAAATCAGCTTTCATAACACCATATCGTTGATTATTACTTCTCCTGTCTTTTTTAGATAATGAAGAAATATTATTTTCCCCATAAGACTTAACTTGATTTGCAACTTCCTTAGTTGAGATATTTTCGATTGAAGATTTATTAGTTTTAATACTTTTAGTAGAAATATCTTGAACATAAAGAACATTTGACGTATATACAATATTTCCTGCAAATGATAGTAGACTTATCAAAGTAACAAAAACCACAGATATCATGAATCTTTTATTTTTAAGCTGAATAAACATCATTATAAATAGTAAAATATGATCTACTATTAATAATACTGTTGCAGTTCTACTATTAGCTAATAAGGTAATCATTTCTAAGAAGATTAAAAGAATAGAGGAAACAAACACTAATTTTTTATTCTTAGATGTAAAAATAATATTCCATAAAAAAGGAATTGTAATAACAGTATAAATGCCTAAAAAAGATGGTTCAGGAAAAAGAGAGCGAATTTGCAATTCAGGCCAAAATAATGGTGGCCACCATGTATTATTAATCTCAATAGCATGAACAATAGGTCTTATGTATGTTAGTAATGAAAGTGCCCATTGTTGTTTACCAAAATAAAATAGCTCAATGACACCAAAAATAACAACTAAACTAGCAGAAATTAATGAACCTTTACTTACTATTTTCAAAATTGTTTCAGAACGATTTTTATACCAATAAAAAATCAAATAAGAAAATCCAAATGTAAAAATAAGTTGAGTCAAAGAGTTCTTTAAAGCTCTAAAGCAAAAATGAATGATTGATAATGTATATTCACTCACAGATTCATTAAATATCAATTGAATTATGGCTTCCAATTTATGATTCATATAATTAGTGCCAGGAACTAAATCATAGTAAGGGAAATTAATCAAACCATGAACTAAAGATACAGCAATACTGAAACCTAAAAGAGTTATATATAATAATTCTTTCCAATATAAATGATATTGAAGTAGACTATGTCTTTTTAGCCATACACTATATACTAAACAAATAAATAGTGTATAAAATGATGCTTTTGCTGAAAACTCACCACCTAAAAAGCCTATTCGTAAAGACATGGGGATTACAGGAAAAATTACAAATATAAAACTTAATCCTATTAAACTATCAATATATTTATTACTAGACATATACTCTCATCCTACTACTCTCATCTTATAATTTTAATTTTATTAACTTGGAATTACCAAAAATCCAAGAGGTTATTTTATATCTATCAAAAAACTTAACAATAAAAATAGGCACTATTGTACTAATCAGACAAGATAAAATTAAACACACCATGATATTGTCAATAGACAAGTGCTTAAATATAGTTCTTAATGGCCCAGAAAAATATAAATGTAAAATATAGATTCCCAAAGAGTAACGACCACAAAGATTCCAAATAGTAACCCATTTTATATTCTTGAACTTAAAAAATAAAATAGATAAAAACACAGAACCTGATGTAGCACATATAAACTTTAAAATATTATGCACTTCTATATAAGGAAATGTAATGACTGCCAGAACAATACTAATAAAACCAATACCAATTAACTTATTACAAATAATTGTCCTGAGTTGATCCTGATACATGCATAATACTGATCCTAATGTAAAATACACGCCTCCATAAATAATTAAATTAATAATCTTCAATAATCCATGAACGGGCGGCATAAAAAAATACAAACATAGAAATATAATAAAGACTGTTGTAGGCTTTATTATAGATTCAAATATAGGCACAGTTAGAAAAAGCCAAATAAGAACGTATAAAAACCATAGATAAGCAAGTGGAGATATAAAAATATAAAGTAAATCCATTAAGATAAACTGATCACTCATTTGAATATTTCCATACTCTGCTGCAATATATTTAAAAATCCAAAATACAACAGAGAATAATATATACATAAGCACCATATTCAAAACTTTATTAGAAATACTTTTTGCTAATCTAATATCTTTTTGTCTCCATGTAAGCTTATATAAAAAACCACTAATTATAAAAAACAATGGCATGTGGAAGCTATAAATTACATCATATACAAACTGTAAGCTCCATTGATGTTCTATAAACATTCCAGTATGCATATAGCCAAGGATAACATGACCAACAACAACTAAAAATATAGCAAAACCCTTTAGTGAATCTAGCCACTCAATTCTCATCTCTGAAACTCCATATTACATAGTACTAAAGCGCTAGCAATAACCTTATCCATATCGTAATATTTATATTCCCCTAAACGACCACCAAAGATAACATTGGAAATCGTTTCAGCTTTTTTAACATATTTTGCGTAAAGATCTAAATTCTTTACATCATTCACTGGATAATACGCTTCTTCGCCAATTTTCCAGTCTTTTGGATATTCTTTTGTTACATATGTAACAGGTTGTGTACCAAACTCAAAATGTTTATGCTCGATGATGCGTGTATACGGAATATCACCTTCCGTATAGTTCACAACGGCAACACCTTGATGATTTTCCTCTTGAAGACGTTCTGTTTCAAAGTGAAGGCCACGATATTCTAAAACTCCTTCAGAATAACCAAAGTATTCATCAATAGGACCAGTATAGATGATTTTATCTGCCAAGGCTTCGTATTCATCACGATGTTTAAGGAAGTCAACACCTAAACGAACTTCGATGCCCTCTAACATGCGTTCAATCATCTTCGTATAACCGCCCATAGGAATGCCTTGGAAACGATCATTAAAGTAATTGTTATCATATGTATAACGAACTGGTAAACGCTTAATAATGAAAGCTGGCAATTCTGTACATTTGCGGCCCCATTGTTTTTCCGTATACCCTTTGATGAGCTTTTCGTAAATATCTGTACCTACAAGGCTAATGGCTTGCTCTTCTAAGTTCTTAGGTTCACTTGTAATAGCAGCCCGCTGTTTCGTAATGATGTCCTGTGCCTCTTTTGGAGTTCGAATATTCCACATTTTAGAGAAGGTATTCATATTAAAAGGCAAATTATACATTTCACCTTTATAGTTCGCTACAGGGCTATTTACATAGTGATTGAACTCAGCAAACTGATTCACATAATCCCACACATGCTTCAAAGACGTATGGAAAATATGAGCGCCATACACATGAATATTAATATCGTCTTTGCTTTCACAGTACAAATTACCTGCTATATGATTGCGACGATCGATAACAAGTACAGATTTACCACGCTTGTGCGCTTCATGGGCAAAAACAGCACCAAATGGGCCTGCCCCAACTACTAAATAATCGTATTTCATTAATAGGCCCCTTTCGATTTAACGACAGCCAACACAGTTTTCAAAAGATATACAATATCAATCCACACGGACCAATTATGAACATACCAAGAGTCCATTAAAACACGTTCTTCATAGGTAGTATCGCTACGGCCACTCACTTGCCATACGCCGGTAATTCCTGGTGGCACAAGGTAAAAGTCGTTGATGTAGTCACCGTATTTTACGATTTCATCACGCACAATAGGTCGTGGACCTACAAGGCTCATATCCCCAACGAGAACATTCCACAATTGTGGCAATTCATCGAGGCTTGTTTTGCGAAGGAATTTACCAATACGAGTAACACGAGGATCATCTTTTAATTTGAAATCTCGTTCCCATTCCTCACGGGCTGTAGGGTTTTCTTTCAAATATACCTCTAATGCCTCTTGTGCATTCGGCACCATGGAGCGGAATTTATAGCATGGGAATTCTTTCCCACCTTGGCCAACGCGCTTGTGACCAAATACAACTGGTCCTGGAGAATCTAGATAAATCAATAGAGCTACAATGGCTAGAATAGGCAAAATTAAGATGCCTCCACATACGGTAGCTACAATATCAAAGATGCGCTTCATAATACGATTAGACTTGCGAGCCAAGTTATTTTGTACACGCAATACAACGGCTTGCTCTTCCATCATGCCACGAGCCGTAATATTGCTTGTAGGTAAGCCAAATAACTCAGGCACAAAGGCTACTCGTTTTACCAATAATTGTAATCGATTGATCAAAGATACTAACTTTTTAGGTTCTAACCCTGGTGCACAAATAAGAACTGTTTGTACACCAGTATCTTTAATAACTCTTTCTACATCAGAAAAAGCACCAAGACATGAATATTCTTTAGCAATGGTAGAGGATTTTGGCTTATCATCTACATAACCAATAATCTTGTAAGTAGCAATAGGCATGCGATCTAACGATTTCTTAACGAGCTCTGCTGTTTTACCTGCACCAACTAAGAGAACTGGTATCGTTAAGTATCCTACCTTAGAAAGAATCTTGCCTACAATAAAACGACCGCTAAAGATAAAGAGTAGCATAAATATATAAGCAAAGGCTACAAATAGACGGGATACATCATTAATTACATGTCCTGTGTACATGAGCACAATAGATACAACTACACCAATAGTAATACTACGGAATAAATTTTTCATTGTATCCCAATATGGTGCTACGATTGAATACGCATTATTAAGTAACAATATAGATAAAAAGACAATGGGTACAATACCATATACGTAAATTTCATCGACTTTGAAGTGTTCACTTACTGGTAAGATTTGTAAATTTACTCGTAGATAATAAGCTGCTAATGTCCCCAAAACAATCGCAATATAATCTGCTATAAGTACTATAATCTTACTAATGAGTAACTTATTGTTATTATTACATTCAGAACGATTCATACTAATACCCCAATTTTAAAAAAAAGGTTGTTTTCTCAATTAACTTTAAAGAAAACAACCTCTCTTGCATACGAATACAATGTACCAATAATTACTTATATTGTATCATATTCAAATGTTTAAAACTATGAAAAGCATAGATTTTAACTACATTTATTTAGTTTTATATTTTTACATAATTTACTTAACGAGGAATAAATTTCTCATAAAAACTGATTAAACGCATCCTTAAATATCAATTTAAGATTCATCTATTTCTCAATTATCCCTCAATTGAAGCATCGTGGCTATCATAAAGTACATAATGCGCATACCAGAGGAATTATCCAATGTATATTCAACCTGTCCAAAAACAAATACATAGGAAACTACGGCAATCATGGCACACAGACTATAGGGATCTCTCTTTTTAAACCAGGTCACAAAATTATCTATGATAATCGTGCCATAAAAAATAAGAACACCAAGTAAACCTAGTATACCTACCTCACTTAAAAGCTGAATAAAGTTATTATGTGCATGATAAAGATGTTGATTTTCTGATGGCAATCGATAGGAATCTTCATATTTAGTACGCCATTGACCTATGCCGACACCTGTCAAAGGATGATCCTTGAACATATTAATAGATGATGTCCATACTTCAAAGCGCCCTAAATTAGATCCATCTGTAGTCGTGTTTGTAATAGACTCAAATCTAGCTACATATTGTGGTTGTGTACTGAATCCCCAAATGACACCACCTAATGCAGCAAGAACTGCTACTACATAGACAAAGCGTTTGATTAAATACGGTAAGGATACGATAGGTATTAAGATCATATTAAATAGCCATGATCCACGACTTTGGTTACCATACATGCCAAATCCGACGCAGCCGAGAGCCCATAAAGCAGAAACTTTCACATAGGTTGGAAATGTCTTATCTAATAAAATAACACAGAATATAGGCACTAACATAACCATAATACCTGCAATGGTTAATACACTACTGCCAAATCCCCAACCACGATCTGTCATGCCTGAAAAATGTTGGTAAAAGGCTACTAGATTATCGATGCCAAAATCTACGAAGAATACGGCAAGCATGGTAAATAGTGTTTTCTTATTGCGTATACAGAGAGCAATAATGAAAAATACTGGTATTCGCCATAACCATACATTAATGAATTCTGGCAATCCAACAGATATATTATTTGTCAAAACCGCAGATGGTAATAACAATAACAACATTACAATCAATGATTTACTATATTTTTTAATATAAGCTGGAACATATAGCTCATTCTTATTTTTCCAAATATAAATGATACTCAATAGAATTGCAATACCATAAAAAACCTGACCAGCAGCCATAGATAACCTAGTAAAGCAGACCATTAAGGTAACCATAATAGCTATCCATGATTCTAATCGTAACTTTGATAAAATCCCCAAGAAAATCCCCCTCAATAAGTAAGTCATAATGCTTATCTAACAATTCTTATACATTTACAATAGATTGAATTAATGCACGATGACTGTAATCCTCGTTCGCATGTATTAATCCTTGTTTATATTTTTCGTTATTATGTTGTAAATTCTCCACGAACTGTGAAATCCCCTGCCCGATGGAATGTACATCATCTAAATTTAATACTTCTCCAATGGAATATTGTTCTAATACCTCTGGATTGATTTCTGGAGATATGAGAATAGGCTTTTGAAAGCCTATAGCCGTAAACAACATAGCCGCCCAGTGATAGCGATAACGTTCCGCCCCATAAGGCAATAATAAAGCATCTACACTCAATAATGCTCTATCCCAATCTTTCCCAATCAGACTGGCATGGATGAACTGAATATTACTATATTTGCTGTATTGCTTAATGATGGACTCGAATAATTCGCCATCTTCTGGCTTTACCGTAGCCCCTTGCACGACGAGTTGTACCGAATCATCATAATTAAGCGATACAAAGGCATCGATGAAACGCTCAATGTTTTTTTCTTTTCTAAATTGACCAAAAAAGCCTAGTTTAATCGGCTTATTGACTGATTGATTAGCTGCATCGTTCGTTGTTTTAAACTCTGAAGAATTTACACTTTCAAGTCCTTGTTCACTAATAGCACTTTGTACAGCTATATTCTGTTGTTCGCCACTTAATTCACTAGATGGCAAGAATACAGGCGGCAAGATTTTGCGTACTCGCGGCAAATCAGGTCGCAACATATCATCCCGTAACGAGATAACATCGAGATAGACGTTTTTATAATTCTTCGCTCGATGAGCTTGCTTAATAAAGCGATCCATTTCGCCCTTGCCAATACCGTGGAATATAACGTGCACTGCAGCCTGACTATCCTTTAACGGCGTATCGAGTAACGCTTTAATATAGCGATATGTCCCCGTCGGAATGATCAAGGCATCTATATTATGCTCTTTTATTTTTTCAGCTGCTGATGTGAACCAACTACGACGCCGGCGTTCACGCAAAATAGATAAAAATGGCTTTTTCCATTTAGACGCGCCTGCGTAGGTCACTACCTCTCCCCCTTCCAGGTACACTATGTCTACGCCATAGTCTACTTTGAAAGGAAAGTTCTCTGGCACGAATAGTACAGGTTCATGACCTTGACGCTTTAATTCGTTGATGAGGATGCGATCAAACTCCACCTCATGACCAGCAGGCATGATAATACTTTCTAAAATTGCTACGCGCATAGCACACCTCTAGGCCTTTACATACGGTTTTATATTTTCTTGAATCATAGCTTCGTATTCGTCTAATAGAGCATAGCGATTACGATATTGGCTACGTTTTTGTGACTTAATTTCTTCAATCGGTTTTCGTTCTTCTTCAAGAGGAATTGTAAAGTAGTTTGGATCGGATTCCAACACTGTACCGCCGATATCCTCCCACAAAGTATCTAAGATAGCTACCTTTGATTTATTGCCCCGCACCATATGAGAGTTAGCATAGAATCCTTCATCAGATACGGCAAGGATAGACTCTACTTGCGCAGCACGCCCTATTTCACGAATCAAGAAGGTAATGAAGTTCTTCGGACGATATCCATACATTTTCTTCGTAATCTTCTTAGCTCGTTCAAGGCCGTCTTTATAGCCTTGAATCGTGCCGATAACGAGGGTACATTCCCCCTTAGGACCTGTAGCAAAGCGAATATTTGCATGGTATACGCCCTTATCTTCGAGCAAAAGCATAACCGTTAGGAACCCTTCCTTCCGTTGACCTGGCTCATAATATAAATGAGCAGACATATCAAGCTCATCAGAACTCCAAAGGGTAATCCCCCGCTTTTTATCGTAATAATCAAACTCTGCTTCGTCTACATACATGAGCTGAATAGCTTCATCTGTAAATACTTCTTGTAAGATGATGAAATGCTGACGAAGGGCTTCCAAACGCCACTCTGGTGTAGAGTTTTTTATCAAAAACATGCGGCTCATTAATTCATAGAGACTCGGATGTTTTTGCAACATCTTTGGATCTGATGTATAGGATTTAAAGAATGTTTCAAACTCAGTAATAGTTGAATCATGACGGCAAGAGCGCATAGTATGTAAGAAGGTACGTCTCGTCTCACGCCATGTGCGCTTACCATATATAGTACGGCCTATGTGCCAATGTTTTCCAAAATTGCCTAACATAATGCTCCCCGATCTATTACAATTTTCCCTTGGATTTCAGTAAATAGTAAAATTTCACGTATTTAGTCATTGTGTAAAAGTAGTGGTTTACAGATAAAATAAATCCCATCTTCCCATCAAGAATGCCGCCTTGTAAGAAGTATACCTTGATGAAAGCCCATGTAGGACGGAAGATAATATCTTTAATGAAAGAACAGCTTTTACCATTATCGCGATATTTTTCAGCAGATAAGGTCGTATAGTTGTTGAATTTATTAAAGTATTGATGCCAATTATCGTACGTATAATGGTACATCGGGTGTTGTAATTTTTCTGTTGGATACGGCGTAATTATGGCAGGATGTACGTAGCCTTCTACATAACTGCCCTCTTTTGGCATGAGGCGAAGCACATAGTCTGGACGCAAAACACCATGAGTAGCCTTATTATGATGGAATTTATTACGCCGTTGAATCCAGTACGCTTTATTTGGTTCATTTACAACAATAGCTTGAATCTCTTTAGCTAGAGGCTCAGAAATGCGCTCGTCCGCATCAAGGAATAAAATCCAATCAGATTTAGCCTGTTCAATGCCAAAGGTTTGTTGTGCCCCCCAGTCGCCATTCATAGCATGCTCAACAACGCGAGCACCCATTTCTTCCGCGATTTTTACAGTGTTATCATTACTAAAATCATCGATAACCAGTACTTCATCGGCAAACTGCACAGACTCAATGCAGTCATGAATATTATGTTCTTCATTTCTCGCTAGAATTATTACAGATACAGTTGCCATAGTTTCACCTTTCACTAACTAACGTACTTGTTTAACAAAGTACGATAAACGAGCCCCTATTTTATGAATCCAATCAGCGCGACCAAATGACCATAAAAAGAGCTTATATTTAGAGTTTAATTGCTTGTAAGATGCATCATTACGATAGGTTTCAATCATTCTTTTACAATGATCGTAAAACACTTCGTTGCCCATCGGCTTAGCATAATAAGCTGTTAAACAAGATAATACGGCTTTCATCAATAAACTATTACAATCATCTACATACGGTAATTGATGATCTATAGCGTAGCGCAATCGTTCCTCGTAGCCCAATACAAAATCCCATCTCGATTTAGCATCAAATGAGGTTTGAGTTGTTGAATTAGGATTAAGACGATAATAATAATAGCACCGATTGATGTGACCTACCCGTTTAGTATTGGCAATAAATCGATATGATACAGCTGTGTCTTCAAATTTTCGACCTATAGGAAAACGCACATCATCGATGGCACTACGCTTGTATAATTGACTCCATACGGCAACAAAGCAATCGTACATAGCCATTTTTAGTGCTTCATCACGATTTAAAATTTCTAAAGAACCATCATTACAACCTTCGATAATTTCGCCACCTTTGTCTCTGAAAGCAGTGCATTCCAAGATATCTAGGTCATTCTCTTTCAAAATGCGCAACATGTCTTCATACATATCAGGAGCAATATAATCATCAGAGTCTACAAAGGCAATATAATCACCCTTAGCAACCTCTAAACCTGCATTACGGGCTGCACTAATGCCCCCATTCTCTTGATGAATGACCTTAATCCGTTCATCATAAGCTGCATATTGGTCACAAATATCACCGCTAATATCTTTAGAACCATCATCTACTAAGATAATTTCTAAATTTATATGCGTTTGATTTTGAATGGACTCAATACATTCTGCAATATAAGGTTTCACATTATACACAGGTACAATGACCGAAATTAACTCCATACCATACTCCTCTTAAACATGCACTAGCAATAATAGCTTTCATATACTTTAGGATCAGGTACATATTAAATTACAATATGCACCTTATATCCTAATTTCCCTTATTTAATACTATCCCCGTGCTTAATACGCCATGCCGCTAGTTCGCGCATATTTTTAATCATATCCCCATAGGATTGAGGCATACTCGCACTTTGTTCTAAGACTTTTCCGTTTTTATCTAGATATAATCTATGGTTAAAGACAAATTCCTCTTGTGTAAACAAGCTTGGCACCATCGCTTCATAGGTTTGACCAGGTCGTCCTGCTAGTTCTGCCAAGGTTGGAATGATTTGAATACTCATGCCAAAGGCATTTGGAGCGAGCCAGTCTTTATGAATGTCGCGACCGTAGAAGATAATAGGAATCGTAGACGCCACATTAGGCCCTACTTCACGAGCAAAGTTAAATCGTTCGCTATGGTCACCAGTGATGACGAAGAGCGCAGACGGATCTGCTTTTTCTTCGTTACCGATAAAGTTCCCCATCACGTGGTCTGCATACCAAATATGGCCCATTTCATTTATTTGTTTTTCATCATCGGAAATGGAATCTGGTACATGTCCTTTTACCTTACTCGCATCAAAGCCTTCCTTAGCTACATTGATACTATACGGCGGATGATTAGAGGTAGTCATGATGACATTGAGGATTTTTTCTCCTCTATGTTGATCCATGTACGCAGAAATTGCTTTAAACAAGTCTTTATCGCCTACGCCCCAGGCATTACCGTCTTCGCTAGACATTTCGGACGCATCGTGGAATTCATCAAAGCCTTGAGATAGAGCAAAGTTCTTAACATTTTGCCATGTACTAAAGCCGCCATACCAGAATACAGTTTTATAGCCTAGCTTTTTCATAACAGGACCAATACCTAAACCGTACGGTTGTTTGAAACTTTCACCTTCATAGTTAGGATATAGGCCTGTATCTGGCATACCAGTGAGTAAACCATTGATAGCCGGCATGGTGCCCGTACCTTGAGCAAGGGCTAGCTGCGTGCTCATCGCTTGAGGACTGGCAGCGTATTTACGACCTTGTTCAACGAGATACGCACCAGGTTCGTTATATTCACTGAGGAATGGCCACAAACCATAGGATTCACCAAGAACGATATTGATGGACTGCGGTTGCTCTGCTAAGCGCTCTGTCATAATAGTTCTTGTGAAAGAACCATCAAAGTTAGTGCCATTAGGTTTACCACCAACAGCAGTGATTTTTTCGTTTAACTCTTGAGGAGTTAAGTTAATAACCTCTAGCTCAGCCGTCCGTTTTGCAATGCTTTTAACGCGATACAAGGCCTGCACATCATCGAGGATATTTTCGTTCAATAAATTAGAGCTTAGACGCGCCGCGCTTTCCCAGTTAATGGAATTCGTATAACTGAAAGCACCGCCAAATCTAAAGAATAGACCTAGTACGGCGATAACTACAGTGAGCCCAATGCCCGTCATCCACTGCGTTTTCTTCGTCTTTGGATACCATGTAGGACAGCTAACTTGTTCACTACCACTCAGGTCATTACCAACATAATCGCTATATTTCTTCGCACCCCATCCTAAGAAGCGAACGAGGAACCAGCAAAGAGCTGCGCTCAATACTACGGCCCCAACGATGTACATGAGGGCGTTATATTCGTTGATTGCCGTATTTACAATGGCGCTAATATCATCGTTTTTACCATTGATGAGCATCGCATTATAAGAGGAGTTAAATATTTTGTAAAACGGAATGCGACCTAAGAATAGGAAGGTCAACAGTACAGTCGTTATGGAATAGAGAACTTGTTTAATGCGTAAGGACGGCCATTTAGGTACAAAGGTATACACCAACGTACCTCCTAAAAAGCCTAGTAAACACAAAGAACCGACGGTCTTGAGACTCAATCTAAAGCCTAGCCACAAGGACGTGAGGATATTCTCCATCGTCACAGAAGCTAGTTGTGATTGAAATACTGCAAGAAACACGATTCTAAATGCAGTCAACAAAGCAGAGAAAAAGATAAACACCTTAATCTCTGTTCGTATGCCTTCAAATAATCGCTGCCATCGGTTCATCATTAACCCCTAACTGTTGTATCTTATAACCTAATTGTTATATCACATGATTCAACTATATTGTCACACATATAACAAAACTACATAACTATACTTCCTAAATGATTATCAAAACATCATAAACCAAGCATAAATGCCATGTAATATTCTACTAATTACATAACTATCAATTATCTTGGATATTTCTTACATTTAGGCCCCTTACATCGTTTGCATTTACCGCATCCACGGTCGATAGTTCCAGCACCTGCCGATTTCTTTGCACTAGTACTCTCCTTAGCCCCCTGTTCAGAGGCCTTACTATTCCATACGGAAACTATCGTTTCTGCTTTTTTTCGGATCTATCCTTTTCGGACTTTTTATCCTTTTTCTTATCTTTCTTCTTATCTTTTTTCTTGAAAGTATCCGCCAAAAATACTGTTTTTAACTTATCGTTCAAGACTTTAAGCTTCTTTTCAGCCTTATCTTTCTTTTTCTTTAACTTTTCTTCGTCCTTAGCCTGTTTTTCTTCCTTGGACTTTTTGTGTTTTTTCTCTTTTTTATCTTCCTTAGACTTTTTATCCTCTTTAGATTTCTTATCTTCTTTAGATTTTTTTTCGTCCTTGGATTTCTTTACGTCAGAGCCGTTGATCCGCGCCCATTCATCATCAACGCGTTTCAATTGCTTCTTAAGAATCTTTTCTAGCTTCTTATTTGCTTTATCGGACTCTAAACCAGCTTTACCAAATAACAATGCATTTACCGCAGTATATGGATCAATAGAGGACATATCCTCTTCATCCAATACATCTTCTTCCTCTAATTTCTTATCTTTTTTAGATTTTTTATCTTTGTTCTTAGATGCTAACATTGCTTCTAAATCATCATTATCAAAAGGATTTTCCTCGTTTAAATGACGAACTTCTAAGCTTTCAACGCCATCTAGTGGATTTACGTCAAGGTGCTCAATAGTCGCATCCTCAAGATCAACGATTTCCTTAACGGAGCTTTCACCAGAGCCTGTGAAAAGGCCACCTATAGAGTTTAATTCGTTCAATTTAATGTGGTTCATGCCCACTGTGGAATCATGTTGCACCGGCACATCGGATAATTGCACCTGTTCCATAGCGTACACGTCGTCGTTATGACTAGCTCCCTTACCAAGATACGACGTATCGGACAGAATAATGTCTTCCTTATCGTCGCCAAGTACATCACCAAACAAATCTTGCTCAAGAGATTCGTAGGTATGCAACAAGGAGATCCGTTTTTGAACCTCTTCTATTTGGTTCCACAAATCAACGAGAGTAGATGTATAGTATACTCGTTCCTTTACCTCTAAATAGGCTTGGTAAACGATAGCCAGTTCAGACTCATTAAGGCCCTCTTCGGCGCCGATTTCTTCAATCATTTGTTGAATTTGTTGATCTCGGTCGTAACGTTTAATTAAGGCCTTGCGAATGCGTTCAATCAATACTGTATCGATGAGTTCCATGCGTACCTCCTGTATTCAATACACTCATCCCTACCCGCTAAACTAGCGCATACGAATCAATGTATAGAACTGTAAAAAATGAATTGATTTTATAATCTCTAATATATTATTATAGCAGAATTTATAGGCTTTTTCCTTAATAATATAGGTGAAAGCCCCATAAAATTAGAATAAAAATAAAAATGAAAACCTCGATTCAAACAATCCTTGGTACTGTAAATTAGTACTACTAAAGATCATTCAAATCGAGGTTTACTAAAGAATCATTGTAATCGAGGTGTAGTTATTTAAAATAGATTAACTGAATAGACGAGAATTCGTTCCTTTACATCCTTTTCTTCAAAGAGATCACTGCAGTCAATAGGTTCTTCCTGTTCGAGTCGCACATGGTTATTTAAGAAGTTTTCTACCTCTTCGTTAACATAGTAGAAAAATAATTTGATTTCACGCGGATGATGATACAGGGAATCAAAGATATTTCCTAATACGCGCTTAATCGTATGAAGCGCAAAGGGATTAAAGAAAAAGCATCGATCTGCTTGAACTGGCAATTCATAGAGCGCCGCATCACCGTGCACAAAACTCACCCGATTACGCGCTGCTGGGCTTTCACCATTCAGTAACGCCTTTTCATATAATCGTTCATCATATTCGATACCGATGGAGTGACAGCCCGTTTGGTAAGCCATAAAAATGCTAACACGGCCCTTGCCACTGCCATAATCGATGAGAGTATGTTTCTTGCGAATATGACCGCTATTCGCCAACCGCTCGAGGACGCAATAATCTGTCGGCTCATACGGATGATGCTCTGTATCAGACCGACTATCATCGCGACCTGCTGTTTTTATTTGTAAAACCTGTTCCCATTCCTGCTCACTTGTCATATGTCTATTTTCTACCTTATATCAATCGTAATATATTAAGTAATATTAAGTAATATTAAGTAATATCTAGTTATATCAACTATTGTATATGCATATAATATTATTTACAAATAATACTAAATTGTGTAATATAATTATAGATAAAGGAAATAAATATTTTGCTAGCATTTTAATGCATGCAAAACAAAAGAGGAGGGTGGCAGCCCTCCTCTTTTTGTGCTAGTTACCGGCCTAATATCTATCTAGCCACTTGCAAATATAATATCCAATTATACTTGCTACGATAGATACTGTGAAGGAAATAAATATTTCGAGCATTTTAATACACCCCCTTCCTGTTACCAGTTTGGGGCGGTAACACCTATAGTATATACCAAAAGCACCCTTTTAGGTGCTTTTATTGTGTCAAACATTTATTGATGTTAATATGGTATACTAAAGAGTAATATTTCAATATTCTCATGTGCAGAATGATATGTCATAAAAAAGGAGTGTCTACTTACATGGACAGTGATCTGACCTTAGATTTTATAATTATCGTCGTATTAATCATCGCCAATGGCTTATTCTCCATGACGGAGTTAGCCATCGTCAATGCTAAAAAACGTAAACTCGAAGAAATGGCAGAGGCAGGCAACGAGCGTGCTAAAAAAGCCTTTGAATTAGCAGAGAATCCTAATAATATGTTTTCTACTATTCAAATTGGTATTACCCTCGTTGGTATTTTAACTGGTTTGTATTCTGGTGCGACCTTCTCTGGTCCTTTAGAAGAGATTTTAGTAGCTAATATTCCAAGCATTGAGCCCTATGCAGCATCCATTAGTTCCTTACTCATCGTTACGGTTATCACCTATTTATCCCTCGTTATCGGAGAGCTCGTGCCGAAACGTTTAGCCTTAAATAGTCCTGAAAGCATTGCCGTAGTCGTAGCAAAACCGATTTATTGGTTGTCTGTAGCCTTAAAGCCAATCGTTAGCTTTCTCGGCGTTTCCACAGAGTTCCTCTTAAAATTACTAGGCGTGACTGTGAAAGAAGAGGCTCCTGTTACAGAGTCTGAAATCAACAAAATGCTCACCGAAGGCGTTGCTATGGGTGCTTACGAAGAAGAGGAACCAATTCTCGTAGAAAATATCTTCCACCTTGCAGATATGAACGCTGGCGACGTGATGACGCCGCGTACACAGCTCAAATGGATCGACCTTAACGGCACTGAGGACGAAATCATGGATGTCCTCAAAAATGCCAACCATTATCGCATTCCTGTTGGCACCGATTCCTTGGACGAACTCAATGGTCTCGTTACCGTATCTGACGTATTAGTTCAAATTATGCAACGTCCTAGTGAAAGTTCCATTCAAGATATCATCAAGTCTTGTCTCAAGGAACCTGTCCTCGTTCCAGAATCCATTCCGCTTATGAAGTTATTGAACGTACTTCGTACTGAAGGTGTTCACGAGTCCATTATCCTCGATGAGTACGGCGGTTTCACAGGTCTCGTAACCTTGCATGACATCATGGAAGAAATCGTAGGCCTTATGCCTTCTGGTGAAGACGAAATCAAAGAAGAAGAAAATAAAATCATCGAACGCGATGGTGCATGGCTCGTAGACGGCCTACTCGACGTAGATGAATTTAAAGAATTCTTCCACATCGATGAAGAATTACCAGGCGAAGAAGATGACTTGTACAAAACTATGGGTGGCCTTTTGAATCTGCTCTTCGGTCGCATTCCAAAAGAACTAGACAAGGCAAAATGGAATGGCTATACCTTTGAAGTCATCGATATGGACAATACCCGTATCGACAAAATCCTTGTTACCTATGAAGAACCTATTGTAGAACAAGAAGAAGAAAAATAATAACATATACATGCTTACTATTATTAACGATTAACCTTAATAATTAAGGGTATTTAAAGATAATTAAGCCTTAATAATTTAGGTTAAGAAGATAAAAAACAGTATATATAAGCTTATAAACATGTGTAAAAGAGTGAGTTCTCTAAAGAGGACTCACTTTTTTATTACTAACAACCTAACAACCTAACAACCTAACAACCTATGATTTTAAAATAAAAAGGCATATGTTTAAAATATACTAATAAATATGTCAAATAAGTATATAGTTCTTTTATATTCCGCATAAAGGGTAGAATTATATATTTAAATATAGTATTATTAAATTGTATAAAATATATAAGTAGAATAGTATTTCTATTTCCTTATCTTGTGTATGTATTTAGAAATATGCTAACAATAAAAGTCCTATGATGTTTAGTTGTAACGAATATGTTGCACCTTTCATAGGGCTTATGTGTGGTAGTAAAAGGAGAGATTCTATGAATCCAAGAGTCATAGCAACCATAGGGGCCCTATTAATAGGGACTGCCGTCATAAGTGGTTGTGGATCAGAAAAGCCCCCTGAGGATACAAGCCTCAAGGTGCGCACCATCACCATCGGTCAAGAATCAGACACTACCAGTGCTGGTTATGCAGGCACCATCCACAATAAGACGGAAACTAAACTAGCCTTTCAAATTGGAGGCCGCGTTATCAACAAATTTGTTAATGTTGGTGATGTAGTAGAAGCAGGACAAGTGATTGCTCAAATCAACGGTTCTGATACGGCAGCACAAATGCAAAATGCAGAAGGCGCCGTAAAAGCAGCTCAATCGGCTTACGAATTAGCAGAAACCAATGCTAACAGATACCGCGAACTCTATGCGCAACAAGCGATTAGTAAATTGCAATTAGACCAAGCGGAAAACCAATTGAATGCGACAGCTGCTCAACTACAACAGGCCCAAGCAAGCCTCAATTTGAGTAGCAATCAAAATAGCTATACTAGCTTAACGGCTCCAGATACGGGCATTATAACGGCTCTTAATCTTGAATCTGGCCAAGTGGTCGCAGCAGGTCAAAATGTAGGTACTTTAGCGGCTGGTCGTGATCCAGAAGCAGTTATCGCTTTACCGGAACAAGAATTGAGTAAAATTCACGTAGGAAGCCCTGCCACTATTACCTTCTGGGCGTTGCCAGATGTAAAGGTCCAAGGCGTTGTACGTGAAATTTCACCAGTTCCAGATCCTGTGGCGAGAACGTATACCGTAAAAATCGCCTTACAAAATGCGCCTAGTGAAGTACAACTAGGTATGACAGTAAACGTAAATCTAACTACAACAGATACGAGCAATATTACGATTCCGTTGACGGCTCTTGTGAAAGACTCGAACGGCAATAATGCAGTCTATATCATCCGCGATAAAAAGGCTCATCTCGTATCTATCAAAACAGGCGATTTTGGTCAAAACTCAGTTATCGTCACATCTGGCTTAGCTAAAGGCGACATTGTCATCACCGCAGGTACCCAACAGTTACAAGAAGGGACGGCGGTTAGTCAATGAAACAGTTTAACTTAGCCGAATGGGCTCTCAAACACAAGTCCATTATCTACTACTTCATGGCTGTGCTCCTCACCTTTGGTATCTTCTCGTACTCCCAAATGGGCCGTATGGAGGACCCGGACTTTACGATGCGCACCATGGTAGTCGGCGTTGCTTGGCCAGGGGCTTCCCCGCAAGAAATGTCGGACCAGGTAACGGACAAACTAGAAGAAAAACTGCGCGACCTACCTGGCGTAGATTATACGAAATCTTTCACAGATGGCAGCAAATCGGTAATTTATATTAATCTGAAAGAAGATTTACCATCTGATAAAATTCGTCCCGCTTGGGAAGAAGCGCGGAATATGATCAACGACGAATGGAAATCACTGCCCCAAGGCGTTCAAGGCCCTACCATCAACGATCGATTCGACGATGTATACGGCATCATTTACGCCATCAGTGGTGATGAATATTCGTACGAAGAAAAGCGGCAACAAGCAGAAGACTTGAAACGTCAGCTTTTATCAGTTCCTAATGTTAAAAAAATCAGCCTCATTGGGGTACAACAACAAACCCTCAATGTAACGATCAACAAGGATAAGCTAGCATCTTATCAAATCAGCACGCAACAGCTATTAACGGCTATCAAACAGCAAAGTATGATGGTTCCAGCTGGTATGATTACGACGGATACAAACAATGTATATCTCCGCGTTAATGGCCTATTCGATAGCCCTCAAGCGGTACAAGATATGCCAATTCGCATCAATAATCAAACGTTGCGACTCGGCGACATGGCTGATGTAACTATGACCTATCAAGACCCTAGCAATCCTCAGTTCTACTTTGAAGGTAAACCAGCTATTGGCATTGCCATCTCTATGGATGCAGGGGGGAATAATATCGAATTTGGCGAAGCTATCGATAAAAAACTGGCGGAATTAAAGAAAACCATTCCTGCAGGCCTCGAACTCAGTCAAGTATCGAATCAGCCTCACATTGTTAAAGAATCCATTGGCGATTTCTCTCAATCCTTATTTGAAGCCATCGCCATCGTATTACTCGTAAGCTTTGCATCCCTTGGCTTGCGAACAGGTGTCGTAGTAGCCCTCACCATTCCAGTCGTTGTGTCTACGACGTTCATCTTGATGTATGAAAACGGTATTTACTTACACAAGGTTAGCCTAGGTGCCCTCATCTTAGCACTGGGCCTACTCGTAGACGATGCCATTATCGTTGTTGAAATGATGAGCGTTAAACTCGAAGAAGGTTGGGGACACTTTAAAGCGGCCACCTTTGCTTACCAATCAACGGCATTCCCTATGCTATCTGGTACGCTCATTACCTGTGCAGGCTTCTTGCCATTAGCACTAGCAGAAGGGATGGTAGCAGAATTTACAAAATCTCTATCCATCGTTGTATTTATGGCTCTCATTCTATCCTGGTTTGCTTCAGTTCTCGTCAGCCCTGTTCTCGGTTATAAAATCATCGAAAACAAAGAACCAAAACCTGAATCAGAATGGACTAAACGAGACCATATCATGCACAAGCTAAGCGTGACCTTCAATGAAAAGTTTGAAAAGCTTTTACATTGGGCACTAGGTCACCACAAAGCAGTATTACTAGCTACTTTAGTCATATTCGTATTATCTCTACTTTCATTACCATTGATCAAACAGGAATTCTTCCCGTCATCAACGCGTAATGAAATTATCGTGTCCATGCAGTTCCCTCAAAGCTCATCCATTGAGTACACCGCTAACCAAGCAAAGATCATCGATGAACATTTGAAAGGGGACGAACGCATTGCAACGTTCTCATCCAATATTGGACAAGGTTCTCCTCGTTTTGTCCTCACCTTAGAACCTGAATTGCAACGAAACAATTTCTTACAATATGTAATCGTTACAAAATCCTTAGAGGGCCGAGATAAACTGTATAATGAGTTAACGTCTTACTTAAATACAGAATTCCCATCAGCTCTTGTAAATGCTCAGTTTGTACAAATCGGGCCTCCATCTAAGTATCCTGTTATGCTCCGCGTAGCAGGTCCTGATCAAAAGGTAGTAAAAGACATTGCAAACCAAGTAAAAGCTAAAATGCAAGGCGACAAGGATTTACAGAATATAGCCTTTGACTGGCCAGATACAGAACCAGTAGCCAATATTCACATCGATCCAAACAAGGCACGCCTACTAGGTATCGATAGCTACGCTGTATCCTTGCACTTACAAAGTCTATTATCTGGTACAAAATCTGGTGAATATTACGAAGGCAATCAAACTATACCTGTTACCTTCCGTTTAGGCGGCAACGAACAGCACAATTTAAGTGCCCTTTCGTCCTTACCGATTCAAACAGGCAACGGTTCCTACGTACCACTTAACCAAATTGCAACCATTACCATGACGCAAGAGGATGGTATTATTTGGCACCGTAACATGATGCCTACCATCAGTGTGTATGCTAATGTAAAACCTGGCGTCTTAGGCAATGCGAAAACGAAAGAGGTTTATAAATCCTTACAAGACATTCGCGATTCCTTGCCTACAGGCTATACGATTGAGCTAGACGGTGCTGCTGAAAAGAGCGTAACAGCGGTTCAAAGATTATTAAAACCAATGCCGATTATGCTCTTTGTTATTATGACAATCCTCATGTTCCAATTGAAGCGTATCGCCCTCATGATAATGGCTTTACTCACAGCCCCTCTAGGCCTCATCGGTGTCGTATTAGCACTGAATATTACGAGAACGCCATTAGGCTTTATGGCAATTCTAGGTATCATCGCCCTATCGGGTATGATCATTCGTAACTCCATTATCTTGTTAGACCAAATCGAAATCCACAAGGCAGAAGGCCAAAAACCTCGTGAAGCGATTATCAACTCCGCTACACTTCGTTTCCGCCCTATCATGCTCACCGCTCTCGCAGCGATTTTAGGCATGATTCCTCTCATGGGATCTGTATTCTGGAGCCCACTAGCTATCGCCTTTAGCGGCGGCCTATTAGTGGCAACGGTACTAACACTTATCGTATTACCAGTCATGTACGCAAGCTGGTACAAGATTAAATAATTACAAATATACCTAAATTTGTAAAATCTAATATGTACTAGGAACTTTATTTCCTTAGTAAAAATCCCCTAATCTTTGTAAAAGCTATATCGCTTATACATTGATTAGGGGATTTCTTTTATACATAACATATAAAAAAAACAGCAGGACTAAAGCCTGCTGTTTTTTAGTCACAAGAATACATTGCAACTTACTTATTTCCCTTAGGATTATATTAACAGTTATATCTAACGTAGTCTACTATCTATTAAACTACTACAGCTGTACCATTGCATGTAATCATAAGCATGCCATTTTGTGCACCTACAGTACTATATTGGAAGGATACACCAATAATAGCATTAGCACCCAATTTAGAAGCGCGTTGAGACATTTCATCGAGAGCTGCTTGGCGGGCACTCATCAAAGAATCTTCATAGCTGCCACTACGTCCACCAACGATATCTCGAATACCAGACATGAAGTCTTTAACGAAGTTACGACCTTCTACTACTTCACCAAATACAATACCTTTGTACTCTTGTACAGGTTTATTTTCAATATGATAAGTTGTTGTAATAATCATAATTCTCTCCTCGTTATCTATCAAAGTCGCGGTCTAGGTTAACTTCTTTCAACGGCACAACTTTAGTTTTGTTGATATATTTGTAACCTAGGTAAACTGCGAAGAAGATTGGCAAGCCAATGTACGCAACGGATACGCCGTACCAGTCGATTGTATCGCCTGTGAAAGCGGAGTAGTTTTGACCAGCGATGATGATGACGCAAAGAATGAACGCCAAGATTGGACCTACTGGGAATAACCATGCTTTGTAAGGCAATTCACTAAGATCTCTGCCTTGTGCAATGAAAGCACGACGGAAGCGATAGTGAGAAACAGCGATACCAACCCATGCGATGAAGCCGCAAAGACCGGAGATATTAACAATCCAAGTATAGGCAGTACCTTCGCCGATGAAGCTTGTAAGGAATGCAAATAAACCAATTGCTGTAGTTAAGATTAATGCTGGCACTGGTACGCCACGGCTATTAAGCTTAGCAAAGATTTGAGGTGCTTGACCTTCTTTAGCGAGTGCGTACAGCATACGCGTAGAAGAATATAGACCAGAGTTACCAGCACTGAGTACTGCCGTTAAAATGATAGCATTGATGAAGTTAGCAGCAAAGGCAAAACCAAAGCGATCAAATACGAGTGTAAATGGAGAAATAGAAACGTTTTCCACACTAGCATTCAAAAGATTTGGATCAGTGTATGGAATCAAGAAACCGATAACTGTGAAAGCACCGATATAGAACAATAGAATACGCCAGAAGATAGAGTTAATCGCTTTTGGCACGTTCTTTTCAGGGTCTTCTGCTTCACCAGCTGCTACGCCAATAAGCTCAGTACCTTGGAAGGAGAAACCAGCTACCATGAAGATAGCGAGGATGGATTCCCAGCCACCTACGAATGGCGCTTCCCCTATTGTCCAGTTCGTAAAGCCTGGAGATGTATCACCAATGCCAAAGATGAGCATGGATCCACAGAATAGGAATACGAATACAGTAATAACCTTGATGCTAGAGAACACATATTCACTTTCACCAAAGGAACGAGTCGATAAATAGTTCAAGCCGAATAGAATAAGCAAGAACAAAGCAGACCATACGATGGCAGGCACATCAGGGAACCAATATTTCATGATGAGCGCCCCTGCTAATACTTCAGCAGCCAAGGTAATAGCCCAGTTAAACCAGTAATTCCAACCTAAAGCAAAACCAAAGGCAGGGTCTACATAGCGTTTTGCATAAGTCCCGAAGGAACCAGGAATCGGTAAGTAAGTAGCCATTTCCCCAAGAGAAGTCATGAGGAAGTAAACCATAATACCAATGAGGCCATAAGCTACAAGCGCACCACCAGGGCCTGCAGTACTTACTACTTCACCACCGGCAACGAATAAGCCAGTACCGATAGCACCGCCAAGAGCGATCATATTCATATGACGCGCTTTCAGGGTACGTTTTAGATGTTGATCTTTGTTAGACGTAAACTCTACGTTATTATTTTGATTATCAGCCATGGTGCACCTCTTACAAATCTAGATTACGCACGTATTTTGCGTTATCTTCAATAAATTTACGACGAGGTTCTACCTTATCGCCCATGAGAACGGTAAATATTTTGTCAGCTTCGATAGAATCTTCCAAGCTAACTTGTAAAATCGTACGATTTTCAGGGTTCATAGTAGTTTCCCATAATTGTTCAGGGTTCATTTCACCTAAACCTTTGTAACGTTGGATAGTGATACCATCACGGCCTACTTCATCAAGCTTAGCAGTTAATTCCGCATCAGAGTATACATACCATTGGGATTTACCCTTCTTGATTTGGTACAAAGGAGGTTGAGCAATGTAAATATGGCCTTCTTCCACCAATGGTTTCATATAGCGGTAGAAGAATGTTAATAACAAGGTACGGATATGAGCGCCATCAACATCCGCATCAGTCATAATGATAATCTTGTTATAACGGGATTTTGTAATATCGAATTCTTCCCCAATGCCAGTACCGAAAGCGGTAATCATGGAGCGAATTTCGTTATTCGCCAAAATCTTATCAAGGCGTGCTTTTTCTACGTTAAGGATTTTACCGCGCAACGGCAAAATCGCTTGGTAACGACGGTCGCGACCTTGTTTTGCAGAACCGCCCGCAGAGTCACCTTCGACTAGATAAATTTCAGTCATAGATGTATCTTTTTCGGAGCAATCTGCCAATTTACCAGGAAGGCTGGAAATTTCCAAAGCATTTTTACGACGAGTTAAGTCGCGAGCTTTACGAGCCGCCTCACGAGCACGGCTAGCCATTGTTGCTTTTTCGATGATTTTCTTCGCATCTTGCGGATGTTCTTCAAAGAATGTTTTAAGACCATCAGATACGATAACATCTGTAATACCTTTAACTTCGCTATTGCCAAGTTTAGTTTTTGTTTGGCCTTCAAATTGAGGTTCCAATACTTTTACAGAAACAACAGCTGTCAAACCTTCACGTACGTCTTCACCGGAAAGATTGGACTCATTTTCCTTGATCAAGCCAGCTTTACGGCCATAATCATTGAGGGTACGAGTCAAAGCAGCACGGAAGCCAGAAAGATGTGTACCACCGTCAATAGTGTTGATGTTATTTACGAAGGACAACAAGTTTTCGCTGTAAGTATCGTTATATTGTAAAGCTACATCTACTACTACGTCATCTTTTGTATTTTCGATGTTGATTACAGTTGGATTAACAACTTCTTTATTTTCGTTCAAGAATGTGATGAAAGAACTCAAACCACCTTCATAGTGGAAGCTTTCAACACGAGGTTCCTCTTGGCGCAAATCGCTCAATGTAATGCGAAGGCCTTTATTAAGGAATGCCAATTCTTGTAAACGCATTTTCAATGTATCAAAGCTGAATACTGTAGTTTCAAAGATCTCAGCATCTGGCTTGAAGATAACTGTAGTACCAGTACCTTCTACTTTACCAATTTCATGCAACTCAGAAGTCTTGTGACCACGAGCAAAGGAAATTTCTTGAATGATACCATTTTGAGATACTTGAACCTTAGTCCATTCGCTCAACGCATTTACTACGGAAATACCTACGCCGTGAAGACCACCAGATACCTTGTAGCCGCCACCGCCGAATTTACCACCGGCATGCAATTTAGTTAATACTAACTCTACCGCAGACATACCAGATTCATGCATCCCTGTTGGGATACCACGGCCATCATCGACAACAGTAATGCTGTTATCTGGATTGATGGACACTTCGATGTGTGTAGCGTAACCAGCAAGCGCTTCGTCTACAGAGTTATCTACAACTTCGTATACGAGGTGATGCAAACCGCGGGCAGACGTACTACCAATGTACATCCCCGGGCGTTTACGCACCGCGTCGAGACCCTCAAGAACCTGAATATTCTGAGCGCCATAATTTTGTTCAGGCATGAAACAAACTCCTCCTAACAATCTATCTCACTGTACATACTAGAATTTGTATGACAATACATGTACAGAATTTTATTTATCTCTTTATTATACTATAAAATTCATCAATTCGCCTCATTAAAGTCTTAATACTTATACCAGATCCGTAAACGCAATCATCAGTGACAACATAAGTCTTGATTTGCTCCTCTGGCACCATGGCGATATACTCTAAACTTTCATAGTGATGAATAGGACTTTTATGGGATTTTCCGCCCTTAGCATGCACCATAGTAATGATGGATTCGATAGGCACGGAAACGGTATCTCCAATATGAACGTACATAGGAATGCCTCCTCTACTTTTCTAATGTCCCATTTAATGAATCAATTTTGCGCTGTTCCTCTTCTGCAAGGAACTTTGATCGATATTTGTTGCACAAATTAATAACGTGCTGGTCCGTCAACTCATCAGGCTTCTTATGAGTGATGAGCATAGCCACCATATACATATGACGGCGATTGATGGATCCTTTGTAAATTTTATCTAAGTAAAAGTATATAGATTCCCGCATCGCTTCTGCAAAGTCTGGGAAGGTACATTGTATAAACTGCTGACAGTCGCTGTATTTAAAATACGGATACTTTCTAATAACCGCCTTAATGTCCTTAATATGAGCGCGATGCAATTCGTATTCGCAGGTCGGACAAATTTCTTTTTTCGATTCCATGTGCATGCCACATCGACTACAACGATGATAGCCATGCTGCTCTAAATAGATTTCACGCTTTCGAGCCGTAATTTGTACTTTTCTGAAAGCAGCTCGTAATTCTTCGTTATCCGTTTGTTCTAAAGATTTATCGATGGCGTCTACGTCTTCTTTTGAAAGCACGATGTCTGCAAAATTAATCTTTTTAGATTCCCCTATTTTGTCAGGAAGAGATATAGACGTATTGTTCTCTGCTTTCACATAACTCTGACGTTTCATAATAAAGCGAATATCGGTGATGACCTCTTGGCGGTAATACTTGTTAATCGCCTCAATAATACGCCGTTTTTGCATCTGTAGTTCCTGCATCCACATGGAATTATCTGCGCTAATCACCATATCTGGAGGCTTGATAGACACAATTTTCGTATGGTCTGCAATGACATCGCCCACTACATGACGCCACTTGTGAACGAGGGTATTTAATTTATATTGTTCCAGTAAATTCAGTTCTGCTAAGGCCTTTGGTAAACAAAGATCAAGGCTGTCCATACTGAACCTTACCCCCTTCACAAGAAATAAATTGAACCGATTTCAAATCTTTAAAATCGTGAATATCTGTAGTAGTAATAAATGTTTGAATGCGTTTATGAATAAACTGCAATAAATTCGCTCGTCTCGACTCATCAAGTTCGCTCAATACATCGTCTAGTAAAAGAACTGGATATTCCCCAACCTCGGACTTAATAAACTCAAGCTCGCTCAGCTTTAAGGATAGTACAGCCGTTCGTTGCTGTCCTTGGGATCCAAATTTCTTTAAATCCATCGCATCGGAAAAGAATCGTAAATCATCGCGGTGAGGACCTACGCTGGTCGTTAATCGATGACGATCCTGCGGCAACGCTACTTTAATGCGCTCGTAAAAGCCTTCCTTTGTATATTCTAAGGATCCGTTGTCCATGTAAGGCTGTTCATAACCGATGGTTAAATTCTCAAGGCCACCCGTCAATTTACGATTCATCAAATCGATAAGAAGGTTAATTTTCTTCAAGCTTTCTAACCGTTTTTTGACGATAAAGCTCGCCATATCTGCTAGCTGTAAATCCCATTCTTCAAGAGGAATGTTTTGCTTACCTCTATATTCTTTAAGGATCGCATTGCGCTGCTGTAATAACCGATTATACTGCATCAACTGATGATAATAGGTAGCACTCGTCTGAGAGATTTCCATATCTAGGAAACGTCTACGTCCAGACGGCGTTCCTTTGATGAGCTGTAAATCTTCTGGACAGAAGATAACTGTATTTAATGTACCAATCAGTTCCTTTTGCGATATTTTAGTATCGTTTAACCGAATATCCTTGGCCCCTTGGCGGAATAACTTAATATTTACCTTTTGAGGCGTATCCTTTTTCTCAAACTTAACGACAATGCCTGCTTCCTCAGCATTGAACATGAGCATATCCGATGTATCGTTGGTCCGATGGCTTTTACCAATGGTCCCTACATAAATCGATTCGAGGATATTCGTCTTACCAGCCCCATTGGTGCCGTGCAAAACGATAATCTCCGGATTGAACTGAATCGTTACATCCTTGTAATTACGAAACTGGAATAATTGCAGTGAGTCAATTCTCACCGATTATGCCTCCTCTTGAGTAATCACGAGATCTACATCGAGACCTTCGCAAGAAATCACGTCCCCAACGCGGCATTTCTTGCGCTTTTCTGTGACAACTTGACCATTCAAAGTAAGGATACCTTCATCGATAAAGGATTTAATTTGACCACCCGTTTCGATAATGCCTTCTAACTTCAACAACTGATCAATTTGAATGTACTCCGTATGAATGGGTACCTGCTGTTGCTCTTTCATAACGTCCTCCTATAGTGGACAATTTATAACTATATGGGAATTAGGTAACGATGACTTTTAATCATCATTACCTAATAAAGATATGTATATTAATTCAGTAAAAGTCACGCATTCGTACGAACTGGTGTTACTACGTATGTATAGTTCGGATTATTGTCTTGGCGAATGACAACTGGACCATTTTGTTTTAAGAACAAGTGGATGTTGTCGCCTGTGCTGTGGCGCAAGATGTCGGAGATGTAGCGGCCGTTAAAGGAGATTGTGAAAGGTGTTCCTTTAAATTCAACAGCTATGTCTTCTTTTGCCATACCGATTTCAGTATTTTGAGTAGACAATGTTACATTGCTTTCAGACCAATCATAACGAATTACGTTATAGCTGATGTCTTTAGCCAACAAGGATACGCGGTCAACAGCACCAGCGAATTCGCGGCGGTCGATAACAGCGCTAGAGTCGAATTGGGAAGGAATTACCTTTTCATATTCTGGGTACGTGCCTTCAATTAAACGAGAAATAATGTAAATCGATTCAAAGTTGAACACGATTTGTGTGCGATTCCAAATGATGTTGATCATGGCTGGGTTATCTGTTGGTAACAAACGAGATACTTCAGCTAACGTTTTTGTAGGAATGATGGCGCGCATTGGCGTAGTTGCTGGTTCATCGATGGTAATTTTCTTAACAGCCATGCGGTGTGTATCAGTAGCAACCATAGTGACTTCGTTTTCTTTAATTTCAAGAAGAGCACCAGTAAATACAGGGCGATCTTCGTCTGTTGCAGCTGCATAGTTTGTTAAATCGATGAGTTCTTTCATAGCAAAGCTATCGATGTTTACATGATCTTGGTCGTGAATTTGTTCAACCAAGGAGAAATCATCTGGATGTAATGTTACGAGGTTAAATTCAGAAGAACCAGATGTAATTGTTAAAGAATTCCCATCCTCTGGTTTGTAAAGTTCGATAGTATCGCCAGGCAATTTGCGGATTAATTCTTGGAAATAACGGGAACCAACTACTAATGTACCAGGTTCTTTAATGTCACCGTCGATGGTTAAACGAATACCGAGTTCAAAGTCGTTACCTTGCAATTCTACTTGACCATTTTTTGTTGTCATATAGATAGCACCTGGTAAGTTGGAACTTGTTTTATTTTGAGATACCTTTTGCAATACGTTGATTGCTTTTTGGAGATTTGCTTTTGGGAATGTAATATGCATTTATAACTCCTTTATGATTTATATGTTTTTTTGTAATATTCTATGTTTGCTATCGTAGATGCTCTATAGATATTCTGCGATAGATCTGTTTCTACTGGTTTTTTGATTGTTTGTTAGTTTTAGTAGTAGTAATAGTAGGGGCCTGTTCATATGTGTAAAAGTGAATTGGGGCCACTAGTTGTGTGATTTTTGGGTTGTGTATAACTATGTTGATAGCTTGTACATACTTATCCACATATTCACAGGTAAGTGCGAGTTTTTGGATATCCACAAAGTTATGCACCATCTATCCACAGAGTTATCCACAGGTTGTTAATTTCTGTTTAATTTCTCCTACTATGCGTTTTGTTTCTTCGTTTTTTTCAATTTCCTTCGTGATTTTATCGTAAGCATGGAGAATTGTTGTATGGTCACGAGAGAAAGCAGCTGCGATTTGCGGATAACTTTCGTTGATCATGTCGCGGCATAAATACATGGCAATTTGGCGTGGAAATGCGAATTGAGCCTTCCTCTTCTTGCCGAGTAAGTCTTGCTTTTTAATATTGAAATAAGAACTTACAAAATTCTGGATACTTTCAATATTAACCATGTTCACCTCTTCTGTGTGAACGAGGCCAGCCAAGGCTTGTTTTGTATATTCTAGGTCGATAGATTCAAGACGTTGATCGATGGATGCGGTGCCGATTAATTTGGTGAAAGCACCTTGCAACACGCGGACGTTTTCGCTAAATTGTAACGCCACGTAGTTGATGGAGTCGTTATCGATGCGGATAACACGGTTCTTTTTATATTCTCGTTCTAGCAAAGATCTAAAGATGGCAATGCGCGTTTCTAAATCTGGATTTTCCATGGTGGCAATGTAGCCAGCTTGGAAACGAGAACGGAGACGATCTTCAAATTGTTCCATATCGTTTGGCATCGTATCAGAGGTGAGGACAATTTGCTTGTTGTTATTTAATAACTCATTGAACGTATTAAATAGCTCAGTTTTCGTACTTTCACGACTTTCAAGGAACTGAATATCGTCGATCATGAGTACATCGATATTGCGGAATGTGTTGCGGAACAATTTACCTTGGTTACGTTGCAATGTTTCGACGAAAATGTTCATAAAGTTTTCGCTCGTAATGGACATAACCTTCATGTGTGGATGATTTTCCTTGATGGCATTGCCGATAGCATGCATCAAATGCGTTTTACCTAGACCTGATGGACCATAGATAAAGAGCGGATTATAGTCGCCGCCTGGGAACTCAGCTACATTTTGAGCAGCTCCAAAAGGAATGCGGTTCGCGTTACCCGTAACGTAGTTATCAAAACGGTACGCTGGATTGAGATTAGACAAGGACAAATCTACAGGTACATTGTCAGACTGTAATGTAGGTGTTGTAGTTTCAACCGTTTTACTAGGCACTACCATTGGTTCATCAGGAATATTCACAGGCGCTGGTGAGCGGTCGATATAGACAGGCTCCTGATACACCGGTGTGTAGAACTCATCTTGTTGAGCTTTTTCCTCTACCACAGGCGGTAATGGCATCGGTGGAGCCACTACAGGAGCATCATCGATGAGACTTTCATCAACAAAGGTAGTATCTATACTCTCTTGATTGAAATCGAATAACACCATATCTCGATGAGAACCGATAACCGTAGTAATAGCATCCTGTAAAGCCTTGCTAATCTGCGGCTGCTGATCGATTAAGTTTTTAACAAATGTTTGCATGACCCCAATATGGATCGAATGACTGTCGAGAGACATGGGAATTAACGATGACGTAACGCGCAAGTACAATGCGTCAGGCAAATGTTGCATGTTCTTTTTCGCCTCTTGCAATATATGTTCCCATATATTATTCAAATCAAATGATTGCATGACGTGCCTCTTGTGTATAACTATTACGATAAATGTGTATAACTTTAGGAATAATGTGTATAATTATTGTAAAAGCTGTGGAAAACCATATTATTCCTGTGAATAACCTGTGCACAACCTGTGAATAAGTGAAAATAAAATTCTCTTCCAACCAGATAATAACTGACTTTATAGATTACACAGGTCAAAAGAGAAAAAATGTGGATAACTTTAAAAATTATCCAACAAAAACTTATAAAAATATATACTTTTTCCTAATTTCAGTTATGATTGTACCAAAAAATAAGTAATTTGTCATTCAATCTGTGGATAACTTTTATAAACTGTTTATAATGTATATTTTAAATTTTCTTGGGTATATCTATTACTTTTTGGATAGGAAGTGAAACTACTTTTATCGCTCCATACGACGCGTAAGTCGCTCAAAAAGTAGTTTCACTTCCCCTCCTCCAACCAGATAATTTTATAATTTCTATACACACAACTGGAAAAGTAATAGATATACCTTTTAGCAATCTACATTAGACCTGTTTATAAAACGTTATCTGCACAACTTAAATGAAAATTGGGGAGAGAAGTCAGAGGAAATTAACAGCATCTACTTGCCCTCTTTCCACAACTAGAGATCAAAAGGTAAATTTATCTTATATAAAAAGATTAGAGTGTGAGTTCTTATATTGCTGTAAATTGATGTTACGTTTACATCGTGTAGTGGTGTGTAAGGTGATATTAGGATTTACTTAAGGAGGGAATATAGGGTCCTTTTGAGCGACTTTACGCGTCGTATGGAGCGATGAAGGAGCCCTCTTTTGGAAACGTAACATCATTCCCTATCTCCTTCCCAGAGGATAAAAGGTAAAATTTGAATATATCCTTAGATCCGTATTCTGAAAGACTTTTAAATTTGCTATAAAAACTGATACTACTTTTTATACTGGCGGTAGGTGTTATAGTAGTCATTAGAATGTGTTGGGAGCAGGAATAGATGTGGATTTTTGACCGACTTACGTGTCGTATGGAGGGAGAAAACCACATCTATTCCTCCCCTCTCTCTAACTAGAGATCAAAAGGTAAATTTGTCTTATATAAAAGATTAGAACGTGAGTTCTTGTATTGCTATAGATTGATGTTACGTTTACATCGTGTAGTGGTGTGTAAGTTGACATTAGGATTTACTTAGGGAGGGAATATAGGGTCCTTTTGAGCGACTTTACGCATCGTATGGAGCGATGAAGGAGCCCTATATTCCTCCCCCTGGAAACGTAACATCAATTACTGGATGAATTGTGTGATAGAATTATTATAGAAATACAAGAACTCACAAGCAGAATGCCTTTATTATATTGACAAATTTACGTTTTAACTCTATAATTACCCTGTTATGGTATAAGTAAAACAATACAAAATGACGAGGAGGTGTTTTACTAATGAAACGTACTTACCAACCAAATACTCTTTGGAGAAAACGTACCCATGGTTTCCGTGAACGCATGAAAACTATCGGTGGCCGTCTCGTTTTAAAAAGAAGACGTGCAAAAGGCAGAAAACGCTTATCTGCATAATATAATAGCTGTTAGGCAGGAGAAAAAACTTGGCGCTGCTGCCAAGTTTTTCTATTCTTAGGACTTAAGGACAATGCATATGGATTTTTGCCTCGATAAAGCAAGACGACTGACGCACAATAATGAATATCGCCTTGTGTATAAGCACGGTAAATACGAAGTAGGCCGTATGTGTGTACTGTATCGTATGCACGTGGCGAAGCAATCTACTCGCATTGGTTTTGTAACAGGCAAAAAGGTTGGTTGTGCAGTGGAGCGCAACCGAGCTAGACGCCTTATGAAAGAGGTGTATCGCCTCAATCAACATTCCATTCGCGAAGGATATCATATCGTAATTGTTGGACGTGGCCCTCTGAAAAACGCTACCTACGAAAAAGCGGAAAAGGAGATTTTGTATCTCTTGCGAAAAAGCAAATTATTGGTACAAAATGATAAATAGGACCACAAGTTAGAGGCTTTGGTCCTTTTTGTGTATATGGAGATTTCTATGAAACGCTGTATAACAATGCTTTTACGACTTTTAATTAGGTTCTATCAGCTTGCCATATCTCCCTTAAAACCTGGATGTTGCCGTTATTATCCGACATGTTCCACATATACTCTGCAGGCCATCGAAAAATATGGTCCTTTGAAAGGTAGCTGGATGGGTTTAAAACGCATTCTTCGCTGTCATCCTTTCCATAAGGGTGGCTACGATCCAGTTCCCTAACCCACTTGGGCTTAGGCTGGTTATGTGTTGTGTGAAAGCAACTTTCATCATTACCATTTAGCACAGATTTGGAAATACCTGAGCATCTGTATGGATGAAATTTAGACCATACCATAACGATATATAGATGCGCAAAGGACGGTTTCGGACTGTATGAAAAAGGAGAAACAATGGAATTTTTAAGTAGTGTATTCCAACCTATCGTTGATTTAATGAGTTCTTTGGTAACTTACGCGTTCCAATTAACTCAAATGGTAGGTTATCCAAGCTACGGTGTAGCTATTATCCTTTTAACAATCTTTATTAAAGCGATTTTAGCACCACTTACTGTTAAACAAATTAAATCCATGAAGGCTATGCAAGAGTTACAGCCTCGCATGCAAGAATTGCAGAATAAATACAAAAACGATCCTGCAAGATTGCAAGCGGAAATGGGTGCATTGTACAAAGAAATGGGCGTTAATCCACTAGCTGGCTGCTTGCCTTTATTGGTGCAAATGCCATTCTTGATCGCTATCTTCTACGCTTTACAAGGCTATCCATACGATCAAAACTATGTACAATTCTTATGGCTTCCTAGCCTTGGCGAACCAGATCCAATGTACATTTTGCCAGTATTGAGTGCGGCGTCCACTTGGATTATGTCTAAACAAACTGGTAGCGGTGCAACTGGTGCTGCTGCGCAACAACAAAAGATTATGACAATCTTTATGCCTCTATTCATTGGTTACATCTCCCTTAACTTCCCTTCTGGCTTAGTTATTTACTGGATCGTATCCAATGTGTTCCAATTTGTGCAACAACATTTCATTTACAAAGGCTTAGAAGCTAAAAAATAGGAGACACTATGGAATTTATCGATGTATCTGCTAAAACCATTGAAGATGCCATTGCCAAAGGTGTAGCTCAATTGGCTGTAGATGGCCAAGAATTGGTTGAAACTAAGGTTTTAGAACAACCTTCAAATGGCTTCTTGGGCATTGGTCGTAAACCAGCAGTTGTGCGCTTATTCTTCACAGCTATGGCAAAAACTGCTACTGTGGAAGAAGTAGCTGAAGTAGAAGAACAATCTGTAGCTGTTGCTTCCAAGCCGGTTGCAACGATTGAAACAGAAGTGCAAGAAACAGCAACTGTGGAAACTTTTGATGACGAAGTAGAAGAAAAACCTTCTAAAAAGGAACTTTCAAAAGAAGACCAACAAGAAATTGCTGAAAAAGGTAAACAATTCCTCGATGATATGTTTACTCAAATGGGCCTCAAAGTAGTTATCGAAAAGATGATGACGAAAGATAAAATTACATTCCAAGTACACGGCGAAGAGCTAGGCATTTTGATTGGCAAACATGGTCAAACATTGGATGCTATCCAATACTTAACTAATCTCGTGGCTCACAAGGATGTATCCGGCCACTGTCACATCGTTGTGGATGTGGAAAATTACCGTTCTCGCCGAGAAGAAACATTGGTGAATCTCGCGAAACGCTTGGCTTCTAAGGTAAAACGCAACCGTCAAAAGGTTTCCTTAGAACCGATGAATGCTTTTGAACGTAAAATCATTCACACTGCCCTTCAAGGGGACAAACATATTGTAACGAACAGCGAAGGGGACGAACCGTTCCGTCACGTTGTGATTTCTTACAAAAAATAATATAGTGGTGCAGCTTTCGAATAACTGAGTTTTCAGTTATTTGGGGGCTGCCCCCTTTATTCTTTAGGTTATGGTGAAAGCTAACCTAAGTTAATCTTCGCGCGGGTAAGATTAGTTTAGTTTAACTTTCACAGGCGAAGACATGAATATTGGATATATCCAAAACATATATTGTAAACAGTAAATCAAAACGATGAATCTTGATTTCATATGTCTTATGAAATGCATAATAGATTATCGAAATACGGAGATTTTTATGTATATAGATGATACAATAGCGGCCATTGCGACGCCGCCCGGCATCGGCGGGGTTGGTATTATTCGTGTTAGCGGCAAGGATAGTTTTCCTATTGTAAATAGCCTGTTCAAAAGCGCTGGCACCGTTCCTTTGATGGACCGCCAAAACAGAACGATTCAATACGGAACCATTGTGGATCCAGCAACGAACAAGACCATCGACGAGGTTCTTGTGTTATTAATGAAAGGCCCTCATTCTTATACGGCAGAAGATGTGGTAGAAATTCAATGTCACGGCGGTATTGTGCCGGTTCGACAAATCTTGAAATTGCTCGTAAATCATGATGTGCGCATGGCTGAAGCCGGCGAATTTACGAAGCGCGCCTTTATGAACGGACGTATCGACCTCACTCAAGCAGAGGCGATCATTGATATTATTGAAGCGAAAACAGAGGACTCCCTCTCCCTCGCTGTATCGCAGCTGGACGGGACCGTTTCGTCCTTTGTAAAAGATGTGCGTGAACAGCTCATCGCCATGATTGCTCATTTAGAGGTAACTATCGATTATCCTGAGGAGGATATTGAGGACGTAACGAGCCAAGAGGTTAGCGATCAATTGCAGCCTATTTTGAAAGCTATGGATGAACTCTTGTCCACAGCGAATACGGGACGCCTTATTCGCGACGGTATTACGACGGTTATTGTAGGTCGTCCAAATGCAGGTAAATCGAGCCTTATGAACGCTCTTTTGCGCGAAAACCGCGCTATTGTAACGGATATTCCTGGTACTACGCGGGATAGTATTGAAGAATATATGACTGTAGAAGGTATCTCTCTGCGCCTCATCGATACGGCAGGCATTCGAGACACACAAGATACGGTGGAAGCCCTCGGTGTGGAACGGGCTCGCGATTATATTAACAAAGCGGATATTGTGCTCTGTGTTATCGACGGGTCTACGCCATTAACCCCTGAAGAAATCGAAATTTTGACCTCTGTCAGCAGTTTGAACACTATCGTACTCCTCAATAAGTCCGATGTGGCACAAGTCGTTACAGACGAAAATATTAAAGAACACGGTACTTTTACAGCTATTGAACGCATCAGTGCCAAAGAAGGCGAAGGCTCTGCAGTTCTCTCTAAATGGGTGCAAGAACTCGTCTACGGCGGTCGTGTAAAACAAGACAACAGCGCCATGATCAGTAATGTGCGCCATATCAGCCTCATGGAACAAGCAAAGGCTCAAGTAGAACAAGCCCTCTCCTCTATCGACATGGGCATGCCAGTAGACTTTGTAGCTACTGACCTACGCAGCGCCTGGGAACTACTAGGAGACATCACGGGCGACACCATTCGAGAAAGTATGATCGACGAACTATTCAGTCGCTTCTGTTTAGGTAAGTGAAAGCAGGGCAGTAGTCAATGGAGGAGCTCGCGACGACAGGGACACTGCATCGCTTTGTTCCGAACGTAAAATTTTCTAGGCTACAACGTAGCCTAAAGAAAATTCACAGTGAGGAACTGGACTCTGGGATATTCGGCCTCGTTGTTTTGAGTAAAATAAACTTTCACAATAAGTAACAATTATAAGGAATTCAATTGATATGTACACAGTAGATAATTATGATGTCATCGTCATCGGTGGTGGTCATGCTGGTTGTGAGGCGGCTCTCGCCGCTGCCCGCATGGGTCATCGCACGTTGATGGCGACCATCAGTTTAGATAATATTGCGCTTATGCCGTGTAACCCCGCCGTGGGTGGTCCTGGTAAAAGCCATCTTGTTTTAGAGGTTGACGCCTTAGGCGGTCAAATGGGTATCAACGCGGATGCTACGGCTATCCAAATGCGTATGCTTAATATGGGTAAAGGCCCTGCCGTGCATTCTTTGCGTTGCCAATCGGATAAAGTTAAATACCAACATTTGATGAAACAAACCGTAGAGAATACAGAGAACCTCAATGTTAAGCAAATCATGGTTACTGAGCTCAAGGTTGAGGACGGCAAGGTCACAGGTATCGTTACAGAGCTTGGCGAATTCTATGGCGCTAAGGCTGTTATTCTTTGTACAGGTACCTATTTGAAAGGTAAAATCCTCATCGGCGATATTGACTACGTTGGCGGTCCAAATGGTCAACGTGTAGCAGAACATTTCTCTCAATCTTTGCTAGATAATGGCATTGAGTTGATGCGCTTTAAAACGGGGACGCCAGCTCGCGTAGACAAACGGACCCTTAACTTTGAAAACATGGTGGAACAAGCAGGCGATGCTCACCATCACTCCTTCTCGTATATGGACGAGTGGATCAACCGTAATGAAGACGTATGTTGGTTGACGTATACTAATGAGAAAACTCATGAAATCATTCATAGCAATATTCACCGCGCTCCAATGTACAGCGGTAAAATCGAAGGCGTAGGCCCTCGTTACTGCCCTTCTATCGAAGATAAAGTAGTGCGCTTTGCCGACAAAGAACGTCATCAATTATTTGTAGAACCAGAAGGTACTAGTACAAACGAAATGTATGTACAAGGCATGAGTACCTCCCTTCCTATGGACGTACAATATGCATTCCTTCGTACCATTCCTGGTCTTGAAAATGTTGAAATCATGCGCCCTGCGTATGCTATCGAATACGATTGCTTAAACCCAACCCAATTGACGCCAGCGCTTCAAGTGAAACATATTGAAGGCCTTTACTCTGCTGGTCAAGCGAATGGTACATCTGGTTATGAAGAAGCAGCGGCTCAAGGCTTAATGGCTGGTATTAACGCAGCCTTGTGGATTGAAGGCAAAGAACCTTTCATCCTTGCTCGCTCCGAAGCGTATATCGGTGTTCTCATCGATGATCTCGTAACAAAAGGTACAAATGAACCGTACCGTATGATGACAAGTCGCAGTGAATATCGTCTATTGCTTCGTCAAGATAATGCAGACATGCGCCTTACTGAAAAAGGCCGTAAAATCGGTCTTGTAAAAGACGATCGTTGGGCTAAGTTTACTGCTAAAAAAGCTAATATCGAAGAATCTATGGAGCTTTTACGAAACACACCTGTCAATCCATCTAAGGAAACACAAGCCTTGCTTGAAAGCTTAGGTACAGCACCGATTAGAACGGGCATCCACGCCTACGATTTGGTAAAACGTAACGAGCTATCCTATGCTGTCGTAGCCGATGCATTTGGTTTGAAACGCTATACACCTGACGTAGAAGAAGCTGTGGATATTTCTATTACCTACGAAGGGTACATCAAAAAACAAATGGACCAAGTCGATAAGGTTCGCAAACTAGAAGAAAAAATTCTTCCAAAAGAATGGGATTATACAGAAATTAAGGGCATTTCCCTTGAAGCACAACAAAAGCTCAACAAAATTCGCCCTCACTCCATCGGCCAAGCAAGCCGTATCTCTGGCGTATCCCCGGCGGACGTATCTGTTCTGTTGATCCAACTAGAACAATACAATAGAAGTAAATAATTGTGATAAGCAATCATATAATCGAAAAAGCTAGCTAATCGTTACGATTAACTAGCTTTTTTCTGCTATAGAGCTTCACGTTCTTGATGTTCATCTATTTCTCGACCTTCGCTCATATAGTCTGGAGTAAATAATGATAAGCCCATTTTAAATAATATCCACATAAATGTCTGTTTCATGGGTACCACCTCCTTATTAATGGTAGTGTATCTATAAATAGGGTAATTAGCAAGTTTTTTATCTATATAAAAGAGAGCGACATTAGTAAGAGTTTGTATATTGATGTGAATATTTATAAAACACATATTGTTCTATGACTAAAATATGCACACTAGAGAAGTACATTAAGTGTACATTTGGAATAGACAATTTAATCGTTATATGAAGAAAACGTTCATGGTGATAAATTAGAAATAAACAGTGAAATTTGGATACACATTGAAATATGACAAAATACACAAAAGATAAGTCAAAAAGATGGAGCAATTTCTCAATTAATTATTTTAAATGATAATGCAGATGTAACATCTCTTCCATACCTTATTTTGTGTTACATAGGTCCTATATTTTATATTGTAAATGAGAATGAGTTGAGAATATGCTATAATATAAAGAAATAATACTTAAATATTTCGCTTATATGGTCATTTTATTAGTTTTTGTATATAAACTTATATAAAATGGATCAAATAAGCTGTATAGCTCAAATTTTTGAGTTTTATAGCATTTGAAATTAGAAATACTATTTTACATATTGTTAATTACGTAGATTTATTTATATGATGAGTGATATAACATGATTTTTATTAAATAAATGTGGATGGCTTTTACTTTATATAAATATCGAATAATTCATTAGGAGTACTTATGAAAGAGAAATACGATGTGCCCATCGCACCGGAGTCTGAATTTGTTTCATACATGATGGAGCAAATGACCAAATTTGGTCTGCCCTGTACAGAAGAACAAGCAAAAGACTTTTATGTGTATTATGCGCGCATGATTGAAACAAATAAATACCTCAACCTTACGGGCATCACAGATATGAAAGAGGTTGTAGTGAAGCACATGATCGACTCCCTCTCCTGCTATGACTCAAATATCATTAAATCCGGCATGTCTATTATTGACGTTGGCACTGGCGCTGGTTTCCCTGGTATTCCGTTGGCAATCTATGACCGTAGCCTTAAGGTTACGCTCTTTGACTCTTTGAAAAAACGTCTTACCTTTCTAGAATCTATTATGGATGAGTTAAATTTGACGAATTGTACTACCTTACATGGCCGCGCCGAGGATCTTAGTCATCAAGATTATCGTGAAAGCTTCGATATCGCTACGAGCCGTGCAGTGGCACGTTTACCTATTCTCTTGGAATGGACTGTGCCCTACGTAAAAGAAGGTGGCTACGTGGTGGCTTTAAAAGGTGCTATCTACGAAGAAGAAGTGGGAGAATCCAATAAGGCGCTCAGTACACTAAAAGCTAAGCTTGAAGAAGTACGAACCGTTACGCTGCCAACCTTAGATGATAAACGAGCTATCCTGTACATCAAGAAAACAGGTAAAACACCGAAGCAATACCCACGCAAACCAAAAGAAATTAAAGACAAACCGCTAGTATAATCTTTAAAGGGGAATATAGTTGCTTGTAAGCACAATATAAACAAATACTGTCCCATATAAATAACAAGAGGATGCAAATCATAGATTTGCATCCTCTTTCTCTTTCCCTAAGGTCGACTTAGCTCACTATGGAGGCCGTGGGAAAGGTGTTCTATGTTAATCTTATAATGACTTATACGTGGTCAATGATATGTAATGTTGTATCGATATCGTTTAAAGGCATAATATGTACGCCTGCAGCGATTTTCTTGATTTGCTCTAATGTTTCGATAGCGATTTCTGTACCCGCTTCTTTGCCGCCCTTTTCTACGCGGTCTAGGATTTCTTGAGTAAGGTTGATCCCAGGCACTTTTTCGTGTAGGTATGTAGCCATTTTGAAGCTTTTAAGTGGAATCAAGCCAAGCATAATAGGTACATCGAATTCAGACATTGTATCGATGTAACGTTTTGCTTGTTCTAAATCATAAATCGGTTGTGTTTGAACGAAGTGCGCGCCATTTTGGATTTTGGCAGCTAGTTTTTGGCGTTCAATTTCTAAGTCTGGAGCACCAGGATTACCAGTAGCACCGATGTAGAAGCTTGTAGGTGCATCTAAGTCGTTGCCTGCAAGGTCTTTGCCTGCATTCAGTGTTTTAGCAATGTTGAGCAAGCCCATACAGTCTACTTCAAATACAGATTGTGCAAATGGGTGGTCCCCATTATCTGGTTTGTCACCAGTAAGGGTTAAGATATTATTTACACCCAGTGCTGCAGCGCCAAGCAACTCGGATTGTAAGCCGATGATGTTACGATCGCGGCAAGTAAGGTGGAAAATCGTTTCGATCTCTTTGTTGTGTTGTAACAAGTAGGACAAGGAAATTGGGCTCATGCGCATTTTGGACATAGGGCTGTCAGCGATGTTGATAGCATCAACCTTCCCTTTCAAACGAGCCGCTTGTTCAAAAACCTTTTCTGCAGAACTACTTTTCGGTGGGTCTAATTCAACTGTAATAGTGAACTTTCCTTGTTGATGTTTCTCTCTTAATGTCATCATGTACCTCTTTATTAAAAATTATTTCTCTAAAGTTTCAAAGAAATCGTTAGCGTGGTTAACGGCTGCGATACCGTCCTTAGCGTAGATATCTGCACCCGCTTGGTCTGCGTAGTCTTGGGATACTACGGCGCCACCTACCATGATCTTAGTTTTGAGGCCTGCTGCACGGATTGCAGCGACAGTATTGTCGATTTGAGGCATTGTAGTAGTCATCAAGGAACAGATACCAACGAGAGCCGCCTTGTTGTCTTTAATAGCTTGAACGATAACTTCTGGATCAACGTCTTTACCGAGGTCGACGATTTTGTAACCATTGTTCTCAAGTAAGGCCGCTACGATATTTTTACCTAAATCGTGGATGTCGCCTTTAACTGTTGCTACAACGACTGTACCTTTATCTAAACTTTCACTAGCAGGAATGATTTCTTTAATGGTGTTGAAAGCAGCCTGCATTGTTTCAGCTGCAAGCATTACTTGTGGCAAGAATAATTTACCAGAACCGAATTTGTCCCCTACTACGTTCATCGCTTCAGATAAGCCTTTTTTCGTAATATCTAATGGGTCCATGCCGTCTGCTAAGGCTTTTTTAACAAGCTCGACGATGGCTTCCTTCTCCCCTTGTTCTACACAAGCGCGGATATTTGCTAATGGATCATTGCTGTCGAAGGATTTTTTCTCTGGACCTTTCGGAGCGGAGTTCCCTGGTGCGCTTGATTCGTCTTCGTAGCCATATTCTTTGATGAATTGAGCAGAACCTGGGTCCCAACCTAATAGCGTTGTACTAGATACAAAAGCTTTTTTAGCTGGATAATTTAATGGATTCATAATCGGTGTTGTTAAGCCACAAGCAAGTGCCATTGTTAAAAATTGACCATTCAAATATGGACGTTGAGGCATACCGAAGGAAATGTTGGACAAGCCCATTACTGTTGGGAAGCCAAATTTCTCTTTATATAACTGTAATGTACGCAATGTTTGACGTGCACTATCTTCACCGCTAGCAAGTGTTAATACCAATGGATCAAGTAATAAGTCATGTGGTTGAAGACCATAGCCGTAAGCACGATTTACGATGCTTTCAGCTAAAGCAACGCGGTCCTCTGCTTTTTCAGGAAGATCACCACTAGATATTGGCAAGCATAGTAATGCTGCACCATAACGTTTAGCCAAAGGCATAACTTGAGTGATGGACTCCTCCTCCCCATTTACGGAGTTGATTAGGGCGCGGCCTGGGTAGTTTTTAAGAGCTACTTCCATGGCTGCTGGATCCAATGTATCGATGGACAATGGAGTTTCAACGAGCATGGATAATTCAAATATAGCACGCTCCATCAATGGCGTTTGGTCCATGCCAGCTACACCCATGTTTACGTCGAGGATGTCTGCACCTGCTTCTACTTGATCTAACGCATCGCGTTTTACACGGATGAAAGAACCATCGCGTAATTCTTGTGCCAGAACTTTACGACCTGTTGGGTTAATACGTTCACCAATGATAAGTGGTTTTGTATTGTGACCTAATTCTAACAATCTAGTACGGCTTGTAATGATTGTTTTAGGTTCAATATGAGCACGCTCCTTAGGAGTATGTGCTTTTACAGCGTCGGAAATAGATTGGATATGAGCTGGTGTTGTACCGCAGCAGCCGCCTACATAGCTAGCCCCTGCATCAACGATTGGAAGCATCAATGGGCCCATCTCTTCTGCTGTGAGTGGGAATACAGTTTGTTTATTAATCAGTTGAGGCATACCTGCATTTGGTTGGCAACTGATTGGCAAATTAGTAACGCTAGCAATCTCTTCGATAAGCGGTGTAATTTGTTCAGGTCCAAGAGAACAGTTAATACCGATGATATCAGCACCAATAGCTTCCACGATAGCAGTTGCTACTGCAGGCGGTGTACCTGTAATAGTACGGCCGTCTTCACTGAAAGAAAACTGACAGATGATTTGTACATCTTCTTTTGTCTTCCCTGCTGCTTCACGCGCGTCAAGAGATGCCAATAATGCGGCACGCATTTCTTGTACGTCGATAATAGTTTCGATGATAATGAAATCAGCACCGCCTTCGATTAATGCATCTGCTTGCTCGCGGTATGTATCATAAATATCATCAAAGCTCATGTTTCCTAATGGCTGTAAGAAACGGCCTGTAGGACCCATAGAACCAGCTACACGCGCAGATGGTTTAACCTCTGCAATAGCTTCTTTTGCTACCTTTACGGCTGCAATATTAATTTCTCTTACTCGATCTTGTAAATCGTAATCTTCTAATTTTAGACCACATGCACCGAATGTGTTGGTAGTAATGACATCACTACCATGTTGTAAGTATTGTGCGTGAATATTCTTTACAACTTCTGGTCTCTCTATATTAAATAGCTCTGGACAATAGCCCTCTTCTAAGCCTGCTGCTTGCAGCATTGTGCCCATAGCACCATCAAAAATATACATAAACATCTTCCTTTAACATCCTAAAATTCGAACTGTTTCACGTGAAACATTATTCTGTTGGTTGGCCTTTCATTGCGATACCTGACACATCAGTAGTAGTCTTACTACTATCTTCCTCTGCCTTATTTTGGTCGTTAGTAGTTGCTTTTTCAGGTAATTTACGAGATGCGCAGTCTTGTTGTGAACAAGAAGTACAGCCTCGTTTTGTTTTAAGGTCTTCATTTGCTGGCATTAAACCGATAATCGCCGTTACAGATTTACGTGGGAACAATAAATAGTTCTCCGTAACTTGTAAGCCGATTAGCTCTGTTTTAATAATATTAGCTAATTGAGGTTGAATCTCTAATGGCCAGTTGCCATAACCAGGGCTAAAGCGCCATGTTGGTTTATAACCTTGTTTCTTAGCGATTGTATTGATTACTTCGTTTACTTGATCCGCTACCTGCTCTACTGCTGTAGTTGCAGCTGCGTCAAGTAATAAGCCTACTGTATAATTGCCTTGTTTAAACAATTGTTCACTACGAATTTCTACATCTTCGCCTACTGTTACGCCTAGTACATAGACTTTTGTAGATTTTTCTAAGTGTTTTTCAATGATAGAACCTTCAATTTTAAGCGGTGGATTACTCAAAATTGTTTTAGTTTCTGCATCATAATCGTATTCTTGGTATACACCTTTAGGTGTAGCTAATAACTGGATTTCCTTACATGCTTCGTCAACGTAATTTTGTGGGAAATCCTCAGCGTGACGAAGTCCTGCGTATCGTTTTACTTCTGCTTTATCGATGGCAGGAAGCATTCCGTTATAGATGGGCATGGAAACGCCTCCTCTTCAAAATAAAAAGCTCTGCGTATCCGTAGAGCGTGTGTGCTTACTATTATTTGTATTTTTAGATCATATAATATAATCAATTTAACTATATTAAAGATTATCAATCTAATTACTACCTAGTTAATAGTATATAGATATGATGAAAGCCTGTCAAAGCTTATAGGGCCTGTATTCTCATATAATTTAGTAGCATATAGATATAGCTTTAAGCTATATCTATATGTAGTTTTATAATAAAAGTTATTAGCATATATACACTACATATAGTAATAGATATTTTTAATACATATTGTTAATACATAATTAAGGCTTCAAAACTATTACAGTTTTACTATAAACATAGTTAGAGTTGCATTACTTATAATTTAATTAGATCTTATAGTTACAATATCTCCACTTTATTAGATATTATAGTTATAAGATCTTTATTTTTATTAGTTATTCTAGTTTAATATCTAAAGTTTAATATAAATAAATATAATTCATATAATTGTTTCACGTGAAACATTTATATGAATTGTCATTTATTTGTTTGTATTGTCTTATATTCTTTTATATACTTATACGCTTATACACTAATACGCTTATACATTTATACGCATATCGTCTACACACTTATACGCTTATACACTTATGTTTTTATATTTTATAGTTATGCTCTCACACACCTATACTCTTATACTTTTATATAAAAATCTTGCTTATAATATTATCGTGTGTTGAGTTAGTAATGCGATCTAAGTATCAATAAAAATTTTAGTCAAGTTTTGTTGTTGCGTATACATTTATATTAAAATCATATTTTTTTACCTAATATTTTTTGTGATTTTTTTTAAAAATTTTTGTTTCTACTATTTTTTGCTGTTAGTATAATTTCCACAACTGTTTCTCCTATGATTTCTAGAGTTATGTTTACTAGTATTATTTCTATTATAATTTCTATTTTTTAGTTTATTAAATATTTCACGTGAAACATTTTTGTAAAAATAATATTCTGATTTTGTTAATAGAAAGAATTATTGTTTCACGTGAAACAATTGTAATTGTAAATGAAAATAGATTATTCAGTTAGCTATTCACATATAAGCTAACTGATTCTGATCAAAAATTAAGTTTTAAAATGTAATTACATATATAAATAGATTAATTTTTAAGAATTTGATTTGTAATTACCATAATTACAGTTGTTTTATGTTATAATGAAAAAGAAATATTTTGAACGAATATGCGAGGTGAATTAAGTGGGCAAAGTTATAGCTATTACTAATCAAAAAGGCGGTGTTGGTAAGACTACAACATCAGTAAATTTGAGTGCTTGTTTAGCTGATGCTGGCAAGAAAGTATTACTTGTTGATTTGGATCCGCAAGGTAATGCAAGCTCTGGTTTAGGCATTGAAAAGGATGATTTAGAACTCTGTGTACACGATGTTCTAATAGATGGTGAACCTATTGCTGATATTGTTCAGCCTACAATGCTTAAAAAGCTATTTGTGGCGCCTGCAACGATTCAATTAGCTGGTGCAGAAGTAGAGTTGGTTTCCGTTGTTTCACGTGAAACAATGTTGAAAAAAGCTTTGGCACCAGTGCGTGATGAATATGATTTTATTATCATCGATTGTCCGCCATCCCTTGGTTTGCTAACATTAAATGCTTTTACAGCAGCAGATAGTGTATTGATTCCAATTCAAAGTGAATTCTATGCACTAGAAGGGGTAAGTCAGCTGGTTAAGACTATAACTATCGTACAACAAACTTCTAATAAAGACCTTGAAATTGAAGGTGTGTTGTTGACTATGTTTGATGGTCGTACAAATTTATCTATTCAAGTAGCTGATGAAGTTAAAAAGTTCTTTGGCAGTAAAGTATATAAAACAATTATTCCTCGTAATGTACGACTTAGTGAAGCGCCAAGTTATGGGGAGCCGATTATCGTATATGATCCAAAATCTAAAGGTGCGGATGTATATACTAAATTAGCCAAAGAAGTTATTAAAGCATCTAAGTCTTAATAAATGCTATATGTAAGGTGAGAGAGGTTAGTTATATGCCTAGAGAAGTTAAAAGTAAAAAAAGCAAAGTGTCCGGATTGGGTAAGGGCCTTGGTAATTTGATGAAAGTTGACTCTGTAGAGTCTGTTTTACCTGAAAAGGAAATACATGAATTACCGATTTCTGAATTAGTTCCGAATGCAGATCAACCTCGTAAAAGTTTTGATGAAGATAGTTTAGCTACATTAGCTGAATCTATTAAAAATCTTGGTATTTTCCAACCGATCGTAGTACGTAAACAAAAGAATAAATACCAAATCGTAGCTGGTGAACGTCGTTACCGCGCGGCTATTATTGCTGGTTTAGAAACAGTTCCAGTTATCGTGAAGAAATATAATACAGAAGAGATGACTGAAGTAGCCCTCGTTGAAAACTTGCAACGTGAAGGACTAGATCCAATTGAAGAAGCATTGGCGTACCAAGGTTTAATGGATACGTATAAACAAACGCAAGAAATGATTTCTGCTCGCCTTGGCCGCAGTCGTTCTTATATTGCCAATATGGTTCGCCTTTTAAAACTTTGTGACTCTGTACAAAAAGATCTTATAGAAGGAGACTTAACAGTAGGTCAGGCTCGTCCGTTGTTGGCACTTCGTAGCGCTGCTCAGCAAATTGAAGCAGCTGAACGCATTAAAGAGGGTGAATTAAGTGCTCGTCAAGCAGAGGCTCTTGTCAAGTCTATGCAAAATAAATCCCCTAAGACTAAAACAAATAAACCACAAAATACGGCAGAAGTACGTGCATTGATGGATCGTTTAAAATTAAGCTTAGGATCTCCTGTAAATATCAAGTTCCGTGCTGGTAAAAAGGTACAAGGCAAGATTGAAATTGCTTTCTCCTCTGAAGCCGAATTGGAAAGACTGATCGCATACATGGATGGTCAAGACCAAACTGAAGATACAGAAGTAATGGAGTTCCGCGTATAATATACTTTACATACTAAAATTAGCATTAGCCTATGTGAAATTAGTAATGACAAGTTGATAATATTTCTGTATAATGTAAATACAATTTACAATCCACGGTAAAAGCGTAGTCTACGGGCTGCGCTTTTACTGTATTTAAGGGTTTAGTAAAAGAACATAATTTTAGCAAAAGAAAACAATTCTAGAACAAGAAAATAATTCTAGTAAAAGAAAACAATTTCAGTACTACTAGAATGTTTTTGTAAGATATATACGTTAAGTTACAAGGATAGACTATGGAACAAACACCTAAAGCAAATCGCGTTCATATAGGCTTTTTTGGCCGTTGTAATGCTGGTAAGTCTACATTGATTAATATGTTAACTGATCAGCCTGTGTCTTTAGTATCTGATGTGGCAGGTACGACGACAGATCCTGTGAGCAAGTCTATGGAAATCTTGCCGCTAGGTCCTGTAGTTATTACTGACACAGCAGGTATTGATGATACAACTGAACTTGGTGCATTGCGCTTGGAAAAGACAGAAGCGGTTGTAAAAAAGATTAACCTTGCCGTCTATGTGCTTCGTACCGATGAAGAACCAACCGCTGATGACATGCATTGGTTAGGGCTTTTAAAACAAAATAATGTGCCTATTGCGTTATTCGTAAATGAAATTAATACAGAAAATAAAGAAAAAGTTGAATTAAATACAACTAATACAGATAAAGTTGAATTAAATACAGCTGATAAAGAAAAAGTTGAATTAAATTTAGCAAATGAAGAAAAACTTGAATTAAAGACATCTGCTTATATTAAATCTCATAAGGGATTAAGTGATCTTGCTACCGTAATTGGTTCAGCTGATTTTACTTCTAATACAAAACGGATTGAATTATTAGATTTACTTGGCGGTTTAACTCCGCTTGATGTAGAAGGGGAACAAACACTTTTACAAGGCCTTGTGGAAGAGGGGGATGCCATCATTCTTGTGTGTCCTATTGATAGTGCAGCGCCAAAGGGCCGCCTTATTTTGCCACAAGTACAAACGATTCGCGAAATCTTAGATTACAAAGGCTTAGCATTGGTGTGTCAAACAGAAGAGTTACCGTCTATGATTAACTCTCTCACACATCCACCTAAAATGGTTATCTGTGATTCTCAAGCCTTTGATCGTGTCGATGAATTGACACCGCATACAATTCCGTTGACCTCTTTTTCTATTTTGATGGCTCGCTTTAAAGGAAAATTACAGGACTTAGTAGCTGGTGTTAATGCTATTAAGAATTTGAAACCAGGTTCTAAGGTTCTTATTAGCGAAGGTTGTACACATCGTCGTCAATGTGATGATATTGGGACTGTAAAAATTCCTAATCTCCTTAAAAAGCAAGGTCATATGGATTTACAGCTGGAATTCACCAGTGGGGGAGCTTTCCCTAAAGACGTATCACAATATGATTTGATTATCCACTGTGGCGCTTGTATGCTCACACGCCGCGAAGTATTAAGACGTATTGAATGTGCCGTTGTACAAGGTACGCCAATTGTAAATTACGGTGTACTCATAGCGGCTCTACATGGTATACTAGAATGGGCAATAAGCCCATTTATTGACGAAATAAAAGGATAGATATAATTAATCTATCATTAAGCATATTAAATTAAATTGCATGCAGTCATTTAACTTTCACAATTAGAATGGTATAATTAAGTGTTGGAGTTTTGATGATTGTATAGGAAGGAATATACATGTTCGAATCGATTCAACCGTGGATTGGTATGGCCACTATTGTTCTTGTTATAGCTGTATTGGTGTATTGTGTAATCTTACACATTCGTCTAGGCAGCTTGAAAAAGAAATACGATTTCTTTATGCAAGGGGACAATGGTGCGAGCCTAGAGCGTAAATTATCTGTAGAGGTTAGCGAAATTCGCGATGCTGCGAAGGGCCTTGAGTCCTTGTTGACTGAGCAAGCGGCTATCCGCAATACGCAGAGCAATACGATACAAAAAATTGGCTTTATTAAATATAACGCCTTTGAAAATATTGGTAACGATCTGTCCTTTGCGCTTACCTTGCTCGATGGCAACAATAACGGCATCTGCATCTCCAGTATTTACGGTCGTAGCGAATCCCGTATTTTTAGTAAACCAATTGTGAAAGGTAAAAGTCTTGTTAGTCTTTCACAAGAAGAATTAGAAAGTTTGAACGAAGCGTTGGGCGAACGTACCAATGAGGAAGCGTTGACGAGCGCCATCGTTTCAAAATAAGGAAGGGTTATATTGAATTTACCGGCATTCATTTCAAACAAAGTTGAAAGAAATGGTGACAACTGCATATTGACGTTAACCACAAAGCAGGCGAAGATAGCAGCTATTGTTGGCTCTATCCTAATCATCGCAGCAGTGGCACTCGGTATTTGGGGTATCGTGCGCCAAGCTGAGGTGGTGCAATTACGGCAACAAACGCAATTGCAATCAGAACAACTGAAATTGTTACAACAAAAAACAGAGGTTCTAGATAAAAAAATCCAAAACTTAAATCAAATTAGTGAAGAGAATAAGCAAATGCTAAAAGGCGCTGAATCTGGCACACCGGCTCAAGGTGGCGGGGATGGTAGCGACCCAAAGGCGGTAGCCGCTGATGATAGCGAAGTAAAGACGCTAACAGCGGCACAATTATCAGCTCGCTTGTCTAAAATGGACAAAGATGCGCAAAAATTGCTCGTTAGCTTCTATACGATGCGCAACATCCTTCGCGATGGTGGTGCACAAGACTTGATGGCGTTGCAATCCATCAACTTCTCCGCTGGTTCTGGTGGTGCTGTGAACAGTACGACACCAAGCATCTGGCCGAGCAAGGGCGTTATTACATCTCCATTTGGTAGCCGCGTAGACCCTGTGACAGGTGCTATTGGTGCGTTCCATGAAGGTATCGACATCGCGGATGACTATGGTTCACAAATCGTGGCGACCGCAGCTGGTGTAGTTACGTTCGCTGGTTATACTGACGGTGGTTATGGTAACCTCGTTGAAATCGACCACGGCAATGGCTTCGTAACTCGTTATGGCCATAACAGTGCTGTACTAGTGACGGTAGGGATGAGCGTAAAACAAGGACAAACTATAGCCTTAATGGGCAGTACTGGTAAAAGTACGGGTGCTCACGTTCACTACGAGGTACGTTTAAATGGTGCCCCTGTAGACCCTATGATCTTCTTGCCAATTAGTAACTAATCGTTACATTATTTAGGACTCGACGATGATGTAATTTTCTAATTGTTGAGTAAATAATCTAATAGACTTCATATAAAAGAACTTGTTATACGTGCAAATGCACTATAGCAAGTTCTTTTTCTTTCTTTTTGCATATATATATTGTAAAATAAAAGTATATGAACGGAGGTATATCTATGAAGGCCTATGTACAAGTTTATACCGGCGAAGGCAAGGGCAAAACGACCGCTGCTATCGGTCTAGCAATCCGTGCCATCGGCGCTGGCAAGAAAGTCCTCTTTTTGCAATTTATGAAATCTAAAGTATATAGTGAACATACTATTTTACCTACCTTAACTAATTTAACGTTAGAAACTGTGGGCAAGCCATTCTTTATCATAAAAGAAGGGATGAAGAGCAAGGACGAACTCGCTAAATGGGGCGATGAAGTCGTTGTCTTTGAATCTGGCAATCCCCCTAAGGATTATGTAGCACTCATTGAAAAAGGCTACGAACGTGCTCTAGTTGCCATCGGCAGTGGTGATTACGATCTCGTCGTTCTTGATGAGTACAACATGGCACTCTTCTTTGAACTCATTACATGGGATAAAACAAAGGCGTTGCTCGATGCTCGTCATCCAGAAACGGAACTCGTATTTACGGGCCGTGGGGCGCCTCAAGAATTGATCGATGAGGCAGACCTTGTAACGGAAATGAAAGAGGTTAAACATTACTACCTTCAAGGCGTAATGGCTCGAAAAGGTATTGAAAACTAATCATAGGAACACCTAAGGAGGTGATGTGGTTGAGTACAGTGGCTATTGTGGCCCTCGTTATCGTGGCCATCATTGCAGCACTCATCTTGATTATCCTACTGACACCAATCACATATAGCATCGAAGTTGACGGTCGCACGCCTTATCGTGGCGAGGTGCGCGTTAAATGGCTATGGCGTGTATTTTCACTTCATTTAGCATACTTACAGGGCAAACCATTTTTTAAGGAATTATACGTTTTGGGCATGCTCAAGATAGGTCCTGTGAAAGACTATGAAGAATGGCTTGAAAATCGCGTTGACGAAGAATACCAAAAAGTAATGGATGATGATGATATGTCACAAGCAGAGGCTTTTGCTAAAGCTATGCAAGGGGGCGGACAAGGTCCTTCTGCAAGCTCTAATGGCACTAGTTTTGAAGATTTGAAGAGCTCTCAAGGTTCTACTACAACCTTTGGTGACGAAGAATCACCAGGGGCGGGTAGCTCCCAAAATCCAAATGAGCGCGTTGAACGTCCTGCACCAGGTTCTAAAGATATGGATGCACAGGCTCGTGCTGATCGATATGACTCCATTCAGCAAGATCCAACGGCCCATATTCAAGACGATGACGAAGTGGTAAGTCGCGTTACTTTCAACAGTGACGGTTCCATCAAGGAAAAGGTATTTACGAAGGTAAATGATATCAAAACAACTGTGAAAAGTCGTTTTGCAAAGCCAGATCCAAACGATCCGGTAGCATCATTCAAGTCTGAAATTCCTACATTCTGGTTCATGAAACATGTACGAAATACAGAATTGTGGCGTCAGCTATTCCTTGTGTCAAAACGATGTTATGACCACTCTAAACCACGGGATGTGGCCATAGAAGGTCGATTTGGTATCGGTGACCCATATCGCATGGGGATTATTGCATCTATGTTGTACAGCATTTGGCCTGAACAAGCTGAGAATATTGAACTAGATTATGTGAACTGGGCCGGCGAAGGTAGCGGTCACATCAAAGGGCGCATAATTCTCGCTGTATTAGCTTGGCATGGTACTAGATTCTTGGTATCTAAACCAATGCGTTCCCTATTGGGTGAAAGCGCTCGCGTCTTCTGGGTTAAACGGAAAGAAGCAAAACAGTTAGAAAAGCTGAAAGCCGCACAAGGCCAAACAGCGTAAGGATATATTAAGTCAAACTAAGTAAATGAGCTGTATTAAGACAATATATAAGGTCTACAAATAATGTATATGTCATATAGAAGTAAATACATAGTATGAAAACCTAAGTATTGAACGTACAGCAATGATACTTTCACAAAAAGCGGAGGTACTGTGATGGAAAACAGTAATGTAAAAGAGAATTTGGAAGTCCTATTCGAGAAATTCAGAAATATGATCAAAGTGGAAACGGTAGTAGGCGAAGCTGTGCAAATCGGCGATACTACGCTCGTTCCATTTGTTGACGTAACATTTGGTTTCGGTACTGGTACAAACCACAACACGGCGAACAAAAACCACGAATGTGGCGGCGGTGGCGGCGGTGCCAAAATGGAACCAAGCGCTATCCTCGTTATCAAAGGTGACCGCATTGAGTTGTTCAACATTAAGGGCAATCCTTACAGCAGCAGCTTCGATCGTCTTATCGGTTTGGTACCTGACCTCGTGTCCAAATTGAAATCCGATAAATACATCTATATTAACGATGAACAATAATTCGTTACTGAATTATAAATAATTGGTGAAAGCCTCAATACCCACATGTGTGTTCTGAATATGTCCGTCATGACTGCCCTAAGGGCTTCAGAGCATACCTGTGGGTATTGTTTTAATTTCTATAGACATTCATAAGCATTTCATAGGGCTTTATTATGCTATGTAACAGAGTCTTGTGAAAGTTAGCGAGATTTGATATAGTAAAAATAGTACACTATTGGATTGTATAGTGACACTTTTAATCGAGGAGGATTTCAGATGAAATTATCTAAAAAATTGACTACCTTAGCTATCGTTGGTGCTATCTCTGCTACTGCTGCAGTAGCAAGTGCTGCTAACATTGGCTTAGTAAATATGAGCCAAGTAGTAAATAGCTACCCTGGCTACGGTGCATTAGATATGAAAATGCAACAAGTAGACGCTCAATACCGTCCACAAATTGAGAAAAAAGTACAAGAAATTGAAAAAATTCAAGACTCTGCACAAGCAGAAGCTGAATTCAACAAAACTGTAGCTCCATTGCTTCAAAAAGAAAACGAAGAAATCAACAAAATTGCTCAACCTATGATGCAAGCAATTCACAACACTGTGGAAGCTATTCGCGTTGAAAAACAAATGGACGTAGTATTGGATGATCCGTACACAATCCGTGCGGCTGACGCTAACAGCAAAATCGAGAACATTACTAACGAAGTAATTAGCCGTCTTAAAAAATAATATGAAATGGCCCTTGTCTGATTTCAGATAAGGGCCTTTTTGATTTAAAGGACTTTTATAGTAAGATAGAGAAATATATTAACAGAAGTAGTCTGTATAGAGATAACATATAGTAGCTTACATTTATATTGTCACGTAAACTAAGGAGAGAGACTTGTCAGTTTTATATCCAATAGCTATTGCTTGTGATAATGCGTAAGCCATTCTAGAAAGGATTTATTATGAAAGATAGTATTGTGAATGAAGTTATGGAAATGGTAGATACATTCCTTAGTTTAGTTACGATAGAGGATGAGCTTGATAGACAGTTAGCGGCAGCATATATTTTTGGAATGGTAAATGGGACGGCTCAAAAGGAGTCCCTTACACCAGAGGATGTCCAAGCCTTGATGGTTCATATTGGTATTGATAAACTTACTTATTCAGAGGAAGTAGCTTATCAAATGACGCAATTCGTTATTGATGCGACAGATGAGGAGTTTCATCCAACAGTAAATGCGATTATTCATAGAGGTTTAGAAGGTTATTTTTTATATTCTGACCAAGAATTTGATGCTCTTTCAGAAGATTTTAGTGAAGTTGTTCAAGTGGTAAAAGAAGATCTATAGTAGCAAATTAATATATTGTAAGCATTATATAGGTGTTTTCTTTAAAATAGATTAGCTTATTTCAAATAAGGAGTGAGATCTAATGAAAAATTTTAAAGCATTAGCCACAGAGCGGTATTCAGTTCGAAAATTTGATACGAAGCCCGTTGAGCAAGAGAAATTAGATATCTTGTTAGAGGCAGCGAGATTAGCACCTACGGCTCATAATTATCAGCCGCAACGCTTACTTGTGCTGAATACGACAGATAGTCTTAATAAACTAAAAGACTGCACTAATGGCCACTTCAATGCGCCGTTGGCGATTATTGTTTGTTATGATAATACGGTGAGTTGGAAACGGGAATACGATGATGCGGATATGGGCGTTGTAGACGCAAGTATTGTAGGTTCTCACCTCATGTTTACCGTGGCGGATATAGGCTTAGGAACAACGTGGATTGCTCATTTTGAGCCTGCAAAAGTACGAGTCGCCTATGCTTTGCCTGATAATATCATACCTGTAGCGATATTCCCAATCGGTTATCCTCATCCAGATTGCGTACCTGCCCCAGGCCATACAAAACGCTTTGATGTAAGTGATTTTACAATCTATAACTCCTTTTAAATGATACGGTATTGTTTTAGTACCCTAATCATTTATATCCTAATCATTTATATAATGTATTATTATTAAGAATAGAGTATGTTAGAGAGAGAATATGTTAAAAAATTTAGTAAAAAAATTCTTTGGATCATCAGAAGCGGTGTCTACAGGTGCTGAGACATCAAATGTTTTATCTTTATATGCACTACAACATGCTGAGCATTTTAAATGTGCCTCATCAACTGACGAGTCAGCGATGTTTATTGATTTAAATTCTGTACGAAGTGTGGAGCATAATCCTCCAAACTATACCTTGCAATTTAATATGTATCTTGTAGAGTATAAAAAGAAACATACTATTGAGTGGGTTGTTACGGCAGATTATGATTATGAGTATTCTGTTAGTTCCATTGTAAAAAAGGAAAACCTAAAAGACTATTCTCGTGAGCAGGCTAAACCAATTATTATTAAACATAAAGAACAAGAATCTGGTATAAAAGGGATTGCTCGAGCGACTAAGTATTATGATTTTGATGGTAACTTAGAAACAGATCTTAAGGCTATGAATGTTAATGTAAAGCATGAAGGTGCCTTTGAGTACGGTGACCCGTTTTATACAGCGGCACATTATGCATTTGATAGGGCTTATCATGTGTTCTTCTAGTTGAAAGATACTGATTAGATAATACATAGATTAGATAGTGCATAGATCAGATAGTATATAGATTAAATAGTATACAGATTAGATAGTACATAGATAAGTTAGTACATATAAAAAGGACAGTTGATTAGCTCAACTGTCCTTTAGTATGTTATTCAGGTTTGTGGATAAGGTTTACTACGAATTCGCTGTCTTCAACAAGTGTTGCTTGGATGTAGTTGTCACCGTTGAATTCTAATACTTGGCCTGGTACAAGTACGTGTTCTTCAGTTTCGTTAAGAAATACTTGTACTTTACCTTTTACTACTGTAAAGATTACGTTTGCTTCTGGGTGATTGTGTTTTTCAACTTGTTCACCAGCTTTACCGCCTTTTTTTACGATTACATAGTTAGGACCTTGGAATAATAAACCTAATTCTTGATTAACTGTGCCTGCCATAATAGACCTCCTAATTCTAGCTTTTTATATTCTGAAAGCTGACGCTATCACTTAATTAAATGAACTTATGTAATTACCTTATGATTATATTATAAATGATATTACTTATCAATGCTGTGCCTATAGCTACAGTTTTGAAAAAATATATAGAAAATAAAAAATTTCTCACATAAATCATAGAATGAATAGGGTAGAAGCGTTAGTTGCCTATAAATAGAAGGGGATTTGTGCTCTCTACTAAATTAGCTGTATATCAACTATCAGACATGAAAAAACGAGCGTAATATACGCTCGTTTTTCAGTACATATATCTGAGATTAGGTAGTCATTGATTATTTTTTACGAATAGAATATAAACGTGTGCCGTTTTCTTCAGTCGTTACAAGTTCAAAGGCTGGATCAATAGCTTTCACAAAAGCTTCGAACCATGTTTGGTAAGCTACAGCCATGAATTTAGGGTCAACGCCCGCTGTGCGCCAGTAGCCTGCTTGTAATCTGTGGTCACCCACCCATGTGAACTCATCTGGGCTTTCAGAAACCACTTGGTCACCGCCATCGCAAGGCATGCCATTTACGTAGAAGTTTTGCAACGCATTGTAAATCGCTGGTGCTGTGTGTTCTTCAAGGCTGTCTTGCGCCACAACGCCACATGCTTGGCCTTGTACAGCAAATGCATCGAGAATAGCTGTTACTACGTTCACCGCTTCGTCGCCGGAGTTAGTGTCGAGCAAATCTCTAATGAAAGCTGCTTCGCGAACGGATGCGATGTTGATTTGGTTAGCCAACCAGCCGTGGATATTGCCGTGGTCGATGATGTTTTCCAGAGGAATGCTTGGATTGATTGGTTCGCCGTATGTATCTACGGAGATAGAGTGTAATTCCTCTGCTAAATCATCAACAACTTTAGTTGTTTTTTCTAAAATCAAGTTTTCACGCTCCACGAGCAATTGAATTTTACGATATAACCAGTAATGGATGTGACCTAAGAATGCGGACATATTAAGCTCCTTTTCGTGCTGTTTCTAACTTCTCTACTAAATCGTATACATTAAAACCGTGAATTTCTGCGGCTTGCCATAATGGCTCAGCTGTGGCAGAAGGGCAGCCTAAGCAACCCATGCCGATGCCTTGCAATACAGGCACAACATTTGGATATGTTTCCACGATGTCGCGAATGATTGTGTCTGGAGTAATAGGGGAACCTACTTCGAGGCGAGGTGCTTCGACTTCAGGATCGTTACCTTGACCAGGCAAGAATACAGCTGGTTCTTCGGATTTGCTTTCAGCTGGAGCACCTTCAAGGTCGCCCAATACAGCTGCTTTGAAAGCCTCTAAACCAATGCGGTCAATGAATTCGCCCATGCGTTCGATTTGAGCATTTTCTTTATAGTATGCAATGATACGATCTACCAATGCAAGAGCTTCTTTTTCAGTTGTTACTTCAGCGATGAGGTCGCCAATGCGAGGGTGTGCACCGCCGCTACCGCCAGCGTATACATTCCAGCCCTCTACAGTACCGATAATACCAACATCTTTCAGACGGCTTTCAGTACAAGAATTAGGACAACCGGACACGCCGATTTTCATTTTGTTTGGCATTTCTTGAGACAAATATTTGCGCTCGATTTGCATGCCAAGATGTACGCTATCTTGTTTAGCACGTTTACAGAATGTAGTACCAGGGCAGATTTTTACGCTGCGCACGCGGTTAGATACAGTGTACGCTGGCTCCATGCCGAGCATCTCCCAAGCTTTATCTACGTCTTCTGCTTTCAAATTCGTAATCATAATGCGTTGGCTGGCAGTCAATTTTAGAACGGCGCCGAACTCATTGGCTACTTCGATATATTTTTGTAATTGTTCAGGTTGAATGAAACCTCCAGGAATGCGAGGTGTAATTGCATAACGGCGTTGGCCGTTTTTAATGCGTTGTAAATTTGCTGCAATTTGTGCCATATTAAATCCTTTCTCGAGCCCTCTCTGCAGAGAATAGTGGCTAAAACTACTTAGTTAATCTATGTGATTCTTTGTTTGAAAAAATATACGCCATTGGGTTTTGTGAAAGCTTCGCACGTATACGAACAGCGTGATGAGATCAACTAGGCGATGCCTCATCAAAACCCGGCGTAACGATCAGTACGGGTATTAAATACTGACCCGATGTTCCTAGTATAAACTATTTTAACACGTAATAATGTAACCTAAGCTACAAAAATGAAAGTTTTTAATATTAATTATTAATAGTATATATGATTTATAATACTAGATATTATAAAGTAATTTACCTAATTGGTAAATTATATGTTTACATTTATAGTTAAGAGAGTATAATAGAATTAACCTACTAGGTAAATTATTATAAATGGCCATTTATATTGTATCAACCATTCACTATGATTTGAGAGATTGTAGATTAGCATTGGTATAGGAGCTATACATATGAAGATATATGAGAGTAATACCTTTATAGCGATACCACCAGGTATGACTATAAAAGAGGTTTTAGAAGATAGGCATATGACACAAAAAGAATTAGCTACACGAATGGATATGAGTGAAAAACACATTAGTAAGCTTATTAATGGAGAGGTGCCACTAACTCAAGATGTGGCAATGCGTCTTGAGCGGGTGTTTGGTGTAGAGGCTAGTTTTTGGAATGGTTTAGAAGCTAGTTATAGGGAGCAGATATTAAAAGTAGAGTATGAAAATTCCATTGATGAAGAAATCAACTTTGCTAAACCTTTTGGTTATGCCAAACTCGCACGTTTAGGCATCGTGCCAGAAACAAAAAAGGCAGCTGAGCAGGTCAATAATTTACAGAAGTTTTTTGAGGTAGCTTCTTTAAAAAATGTAGCTAATGACATGGTTATGCCCTTAGTATATGAAAATATTAAGGATATGGAGCCTGATAAAAAGAGTGCAATTTATACATTGGTACAAATCACGAAAGGAAGAGCCCGTTTTGTAGAGGTAAATCCTTACGATGCGGAGTTACTAGAAACATTTATACCTAAAATTAAGGATCTTTCTAGCGAACCTTTAATTGGTGTGAAGGAGCCTCTTAAGGATATGCTAGCAGCATGTGGCGTAATTATTGTGTATTTGCCAATTATTGATAACATAACCTCTACATGTATTACCTATTCCAAAGGAAACTCCATTGTTCTTGGTATACCAACGGAAGATTCTGATGCTTTTTGGGCGTTATTAGGCGAAGCGCTACAGAATTTGGTAGAACGAGATTATCAACGTAGTAATCGCAAATACCGCAATAATGATCCTGTAACTGTGGTGAATTATTAATTCAGTTTTTGTAAATATGTAAGGTAGTACTTCTTAGGCTTTTCTTAGGGCATTCATCATGCAATTTGTAAGGACTTTCAAAGTATAATCCGTAGGACTCTCATCCTGTAACAAAATAGCGTATAATAGACACATAGAATATTCTTGATGTAGGAGTACCAATGAAAGTCCTTTACGATACAATTTTAAAAGCGAAATATACAGGTCGCCCGAACCGTTTTGTGGTGACCTTAGATTTAAATGGTGAAAGCGTGCTCGCTCACTTGCCAAATCCTGGTCGCATGTGGGAGCTCTTGTTCACCGGTGTAACGATGTACATCGTGCCTCACGATAAGCCTGATGCGAAAACGAAATATCGCGTGGTTGGCATCGAGCGCGATGACGTCGTGATTATGCTCGACACCAACTATAGTAACGATGTAGCACAGTATTTGATCGAAAATAAACTCATCCCAGGTTGGGAAGAGTGGCGCGTTGTGAGACGGGAGTATACGGTTAAACTACATGGCACATCATCACGGTTTGACTTGCTCCTCACCAATGATAAAGGTGATGAGTTCCTGTTAGAGGTTAAGTCTTGTACGCTATTCTCCAAAACGGGCGCCATGTTCCCTGATGCCATTACAGAACGAGGGCGTAAGCATTTATTGCATTTAAAAGAATTGCAAAACGAAGGTTACCACACAGGGGTTCTATTCCTCGTACAATGGGACAAAGCGCAGTGGTTCTTACCGGACTACCATACAGATTTAGAGTTTGCTAAAACCTTTAAAGAGGTCGCAACTTCCTTAGACTGGAAAGCCGTTGCAGTGGCGTGGGATGAGACTTTTACCATGCCTACTGTAACCCATGAATGTTCCTATCCAAGTAGCATCCTCGACACAGAGGCTCACGATAGCGGCGTGTACGTAATGGTCATGCATCTCGACCATGATTTAGACCTTGAGATCGGCTCTAAAGGAATGATGCATTTCAAGGCGGGTTACTATATGTACGTAGGCTCTGCGAAGGCGAATTTAACGAAACGTATTGAGCGCCATAAACGAAAACGGAAGAAAATGCACTGGCATTTAGACTACTTCCGTGGTCACTGTGAAATGATTGCAGGCCTACCGATTCGAACTAGCTGGGCTGATGCGGAATGTGCTCTTGCTGATGCGGTCCGTGGCGTTGCCGAATGGGACGTGCCTAAATTTGGATCCTCTGACTGTGACTGTAAAAGCCACCTATTTGGGATGACGGACAATCCTATTCATAACAAAGCGTTCATGGATGTAATAGAGAACTATCGAATGAATAAATTGGATGCGCTAGTTAAGTGATTGTTGTTAATGGCGAATAACCGAAAATAGTATGGATGGGGCCCGAATACAAATATGCTAGATTGTTAAAAAAGGGATTCCCTTATCTCTTCGCTCCATAGTGACCTAAGTCGCTCATCAATAAGGGAAGCCCTTTTTTATTACGTTATATGTGAGTCCGTCCCATCCATACCTATGTTTTCTATTAACTAGTTGCTTCAACTATTAACAACAAAAGCACTTTTCCTTTCGCATGGGGCGAGGTCCCTGATGGGGAAAGGGTGTGAAGTAGAGTATCAACAATCAGCTGATGTTATCAATGATTGTGTCTGCATATTTGATATGAATACTTGATACAAATGGGGAAAAGAGAGAGGTGTGGTTGTGTATGCCTTTGTTTGTTAGGTTTGTGTTGTTGGTTTTGGTGTGTGTGTGTAGTGTTGTATTAGGTGGTTGTACTTCTTCTCGGATAACGCTATTTGATGGGGATCCGTATACGCCAAATGATGTGAAGGAGATGGTTGAGGAGCGTTTTAGGGCTTATAATCCCCGTCTTGTGTTGCAGGCTTCTGAGGTTATTACCACAAAGCCTTATAAGCACTATAAATATACGTTTCTTGATGAGAATAATGGCATTGTCTTTACTGCGCGTGCTTCTGTTGAGGTTCCTCAGTTGCCTATTCCAGGTGGTCAACGTGTTACGAACGCTGAGTATAGGTACGCAGAGGCTTATTTAGATCGGTTGAATAATGAGGTAGCATTACTTGCTGTAAAGTATAGATTTCAGGTAGCTAATAATGAGGAGCGCAAGACGCTAATGGATGCTAAGATTATGCGAAAAGAGGGTAATAGTACAGCGCCTTTGTTTGATGAAGGAGATTTTGTATTTCTTAATCAAACATCTAATGGTGCTGGTGTAGTGGGCATGTTACGAGACATATATTCTCTATATAAACCTAATGGTGACGAGACCTTAGTAAGTAGCGTGTATGGCCGTAAGGTTAGCTTTTACTATTTACCAAATGGTGAAACAGATAAGAGCAAGGCTCTGTACCTAATAAGTTTCAAAATTAGAGGGCGGGAAGATTGGCGAGATACCTTAATGAGTGGTGTTGGTTATCAAGATAAGAGTTCTGAGCAGATTGAACGAGACATAATTACCGTTGTTGATCGGGAAATACAACAGGCTGTGCGAGGAAAATAGGTCAGGGAGAGGTGTATCTATGAAGCAGTTGATTAGGTATATATCATTAGTTGTTGTGTGTATTTGTACATTTTTATTGAGCGGTTGTTCTTTTGTGTGGACTACGGAGAACGGTGATCCTGCCACGCCAGAGGATATCAAGGCTAGTGTGGAAAAGGAGTTCAGCGTTGTTCATCCTCGCCTAGTTCTTCAATCTGCTGTGGTGGAGAAGGAGAAACCTTTCCAACGCAATGTGTATGTTTTTTACGATGAAAGCAACGGTTTTTCTTTTACCATAAATTCTGTGGTGCATCGTCCAACCTTGCCTGCACCTGGTGGTGAGAGAGATAATGATGCTGATTTTGTTTATTCCGAAGAATATTTAATTCATTTAAATGGAAAGCTTGTGGAGGAGGCCAAGCCGTATGGACTTCGGATGGCTCCCTATGAGGAAGTCCTAGAACTATCTAAACTTAGCGCCACACGTGTAGCAGGTACTAATAAGATACCCCTATTCAGATCCAATGAGATTATCTTTGTAGATAAGTCTGTAAAGGGTGAGGATATTCTAACCTTTATGAAATCCATATATAGGCAGTATAAACCGCAAGATAACCCAGCTTTATTGCATCCTCGCGCTGAAAGACACGTTGGCATTTACTATTTGCCAAACGGAGAAGAGGACAAAACGAAAGCTGAGTATTTGATAGGTTTTAGGTATATGGCAAGAAATGACTGGAAAGAAACTATGTTAACCGGAATTGGTAGCACTGGTAAAGATACCTTCGCCGTAGAACAAGACTTTGTTAAAGTTTTAGATCATATGATACGTCAGTCTATTTGATTTGGCTGATAAGATGATAAAGCGATTATTTAGGGATTATAATCCTAAAATATGATATAATTATTATAAATAAGGATTATAATCCTTATTTAAGTTAAAAATATTAGAATTAGGATTGCTATCCTAAAATGTGTTTCTACTTGTTGCAATAATAGTTAATATTGTTGAGATAAGGAGGTTATAATGCCTTTAATTCAACGAGAGCAATATTTAGCATTTTTAAGGCGTCATAAAGATCAAGATGTAATCAAAGTCGTTTCAGGTGTGCGTCGGTGCGGCAAATCTACATTATTTGAATTGTTTAAACAAGAATTATTAGCTAGTGGTATAAAAGCAAATCAAATCATTTCTATTAATTTTGAAGATTTAGAGTATGAACCGCTACAGGAGTATCATGCCCTTCATGAGTATATAGTAGAACGATTGATTCCAGAGACTCCCATGTATGTATTTTTAGATGAAGTGCAGCATGTTCCACAATTTGAGAAGGTCGTAGGCAGTTTATTTATCAAACCTAATGTGGATATTTATATTACAGGTTCAAACGCATATTTTATGTCCTCTGATATTGCCACATTATTAACCGGTAGATATGTGCAAGTTGAGATGCTACCGCTTTCATTTAAAGAATTTCATAGTGCGTATAGTCAGCAAAACTTGTCAGATATGGATATATACAATTTATATATCGAGCATAGTTCTTTCCCTAGGCTTGTACATGTTGAAGATGATGAAAGTATTGATGAATATTTAGAAAGTATTCTAAACACCGTTATTCTGAAAGATATTGTAACGAGATTAAAAATTACAGATGTACCATTATTATTGGATATTATTAAATATTTGTTAGCTAATATAGGTAGTCTGATTAATCCTACAAAAATTGCGAACACTCTTACTAGTTATGGTCGCAAAACGGATAATAAGACGGTTGAGAAATATTTACAAGGTCTCAAAGATGGTCTTTTAATCTATGAAGTTGATCGATTTGATGTAAAGGGAAAAGCGTTATTGCAGCGAAATGCTAAATATTATGTTGTAGATAGTGCATTCCGTAAGTTTTTATTAAGTCGTACAGATTCGGATCGCGGTCATATACTCGAGAATATTGTATATTTGGAATTAATTAGACGTGGTTACCGTGTTTATGTAGGGCATCTACAAAATGGTGAAATAGATTTTGTAGCTAAAAAGCCACATCGTTTAGAATATTATCAAGTAAGCTATAGCGTTATGGAAGATACTACGTTACGACGTGAATTATCACCGTTAGAGAAACTTGATGATAACTATCCTAAATATTTACTTACAATGGATGTGTTACATAAAACAGATAATCATAATGGGATAGAGCAAAAGAATGTTTTAGATTGGCTACTAGAATAGGTGAAGTAGCTTTCACAAAAATCCATAAAAAAGCCTATAATAATAGCCTTTAGACCTTAAAAATGCTATAATATTATGATGTATTATAATCAGTGTTAGTAAAATGAGGTGAGATTGTGGCAGACCAACAATGGTCCCACGGGAATATTCATCCCGTTCAGATTGATAAAGAAATGAAGAACGCCTATATCGATTATGCGATGTCCGTAATCGTAATGCGTGCTCTTCCAGATGTGCGTGATGGCTTGAAACCAGTACATCGTCGTATTTTGTACGCGATGCACGAAACAGGCATGACGCCAAATAAACCATACAAGAAATCCGCTCGTATCGTCGGTGACGTACTCGGTAAATATCATCCACATGGTGATAGTTCCGTTTACGACGCAACGGTTCGTTTAGCGCAAGATTTCAATACGCGCTACCTCTTGGTAGACGGCCACGGTAACTTTGGTTCCATCGACGGCGATAGTGCCGCTGCGATGCGTTATACTGAAGTACGTATGGCGAAAATTACTCAAGAAATGCTCGCTGATATCGACAAGGAAACTGTTGATTTCATGCCGAACTATGATGAAAGCTTGCAAGAACCTACCGTATTGCCAGCGAAGATTCCAAATCTTCTCATCAATGGTTCCAGCGGTATCGCCGTAGGGATGGCGACAAATATTCCGCCGCACAACCTTAACGAGGTATGTAATGGCCTTACCATGCTCATCGATAATCCAGATGTAACTGTGGACGAATTGATGACGCAAATCAAAGGTCCAGACTTCCCGACTGGGGCGCTCATTTTGGGCCGGGAAGGCATTAAAAAAGCGTACTCCACAGGTCGTGGCAGCGTAAAAATGCGCGCTCGTGCAACCATTGAAGAAATGGCGAAGGGCAAGCATAAAATCGTAGTGACTGAGATCCCATACCAAGTTAACAAGGCTCGTGTTATCGAAACGATTGCAAACTTGAGCCGTGACAAGGTTATTGATGGCATCACAGCACTTCGCGACGAATCTGACCGTCAAGGTATGCGCATCGTTATCGAATTGCGCGCTGACGTACAACCAGATATCGTTCTTAACAAATTATATAAACACACTCAACTTCAAGAATCTTTTGGCGTGATTATGTTGGCCCTCGTAGATGGTCATCCTCGCGTATTGAATTTGAAAGAAGTATTGGGTTACTACTTAGATCACCGTCTCAATGTAATCGTACGTCGTACTCAATTCGAGCTTAACAAAGCTGAAGCACGTGCACACATCTTGGAAGGCTTGTTGATCGCCCTTGACCACATTGATGAAGTTATCGCTACAATCCGCAGTTCTCAAACTGACGAAATCGCACGTAACGCATTGATGCAAAAATTCGGGCTTTCAGAAAAACAAGCAGTAGCCATCCTCGACATGCGTTTACGCCGTTTAACAGGCTTGGAACGCGAGAAAATCGAAGACGAATACAAGGAATTGTTGGCATTGATCGAAGACTTGAAAGCTATCTTGGCTAGCGAAGCGCGTCAACGTCAAATCATCAAAGACGAACTGGAAGATATGAAGAAGAAATACGGCGACCCTCGTCGTTCTGAAATCACAATCGATACGTCCGACCTTGATGTAGAGGACCTCATCGCTGACGAAGAGATGGTTATTACCTTGACTAAACAAGGTTACATCAAACGGATGAACGCGAACGTATATCGCAACCAACATAAAGGTGGCGCTGGCGTTATCGGCATGAAGACGAAGGAAGATGACTATGTAACGCAAATTATGCATGTTCGCACGCATAATACATTGCTATTCTTCACGTCCACAGGCCGTACATACCGCCTCAAAGCATACGAAGTGCCAGAAGCAGGTTCCCGTAATTCTCGCGGTACTGCTATGGTTAACGTATTGCCACTGGCTGTAGGCGAATCCGTTACGACTATGATCGACCTTGAACGGGTTCAAGAAGATGTAAACTTATTCATGGTAACTGAGTTTGGCGTTGTTAAACGTACAGCTATCGAAGAATATCGCAACATCCGTCGTTCTGGTCTCAATGCTATCAACCTCGACGAAGGGGATCACTTGATTTCCGTTAACGTAACGAATGGCAGTCAAGACATCTTGCTAGGTACTAAATTGGGTATCGCTATTCGCTTCAGCGAAAATGACGTTCGTCTCATGAAACGTGCGGCTCACGGCGTGCGCGGCATTAAACTCAATGCAGGCGACGTGGTTGTAGGTGCTGGTGTTCTTAATGCTGATGAAAGCGAAGCACAAGTGTTTACTATCTCCGAAGAAGGTTTCGGTAAACGCAATGATGCGGAAGCTTACACATTGCAAAAACGCGGTGGTAAAGGCTCTAAGAACTTCAAGATTACGAACAAAACTGGGGACGTAGTATCCGTAGAGGTTGTTCATAACGATGACGAAGTTATGCTTATCTCTGAACAAGGTAAGATTATTCGCTTTAATATGAACGATATTGCTGTTAAAAAAGGCAAAGCTATCTCTGGTGTGAAAACACAAAACCTCGACGAAGGTGATAAAGTAGCTAGCATTGCTGTTATTCCAGGTTCTGAAATCGAAGAAGACGCAATTGAAGAATAGTATAATTAAGTAAGTAAGATACAAATATGTAAGTCACTATGGGCGGCCATCTTAGATGGTCGTCTCTAGCGTTAAGGAGTTTTGAAATGAAAAAATGGTTAGCTGCTATGTTTGCAGCAGGGGTTTTCTTTGTAGGTGGCTTTGGCCAAGCAAGTGCGGCTGATTGGTACTATATTGATGCTGATGCAGACGATGCAGCATGGTTTATCGACAACTCTTCTGTATATAAAACAGATGATGCGGCTACAGTACTTGTTAAAATTAACAATGTAGAAGGCTTTACATACATCTACACAGTACGCATCGATCGTAAAGAAAAAACATGGACAGAACTTGATACAACAGTATACAGTGCATCTGGCGTAGCGTTGTTGTCCAGTAAAGACGCACAAAAACCTACGAAAATTGAAGAAGATACCATGGGTGCGGAAGTTATGCATGCCCTATGGGGTAAATAATCCAACAATTTAATAGAAGCTGATATTCGCTCTGTCTAGTTAGATATTCAGAACGTATAAGTAGCCCCGAACTATCCTGAAAGCCTCCATAGTGAACTAAGTCGTTTTCAAAACAGTTCGGGGCTTTCTGTTTTCTTACCAATCTTACAGGGCGAATATCAGCGTTCAAATCCATTGGATTATTTAAAGCCCATAGGGGCCTCGCTAGACGTTCCTAGAGGGGTCTATATAATTTATGCATTTAATAGAGTTTTTATTAGTATTATACAATTATGGTGTTATAATGAAGTCATAGTGAATTGTATTATGCGAAATGCATAGTTGTTTAGATTTTCTAATCAGGAGAGAACGGTTATGAAAAAATGGTTTGCATGTTTAGCGGTGGCAGGTTTATTATTTAGTGCTGGTGTGGGCGTGTCTCATGCTGAAAGTTGGTATCCTCTTAATACTGATACGGATGGTCGTACTGGTTACATCGATAACGATACGGTAGAGAAAGACGATGCACAGGCTAAGTTGAATTTAAAGATTGTTGACCCTAGCGGTGATCACTCTATTTATACTTTGCAATTTAATCGTGCTGCAAAGACTGCGAAACTGCTCGAGATGAAAGCATACAATCCAGCAGGCTATATGATCGGTGGCCAAACATACGACAATACAGAAATACAAATACAAGAAGGAAGTAATTTAGATCACGTGTATCACTTGATTTGGTAAATTTTCTCGACTAGTAGAAAGGGTTCTATCTCTCATCGACCTCCATAGTGACCTAAGTCGGTCTCAAAGAGATAGAACCCTTTCTATACGTATGATTAAATTTACTCAAAACTGTGTAGGGGAATAGCGAGCTAAGTCGTCCTACGAGATATATTGACCCGTTTTCTCATTTCCTGATGAGGAAATGTATCCAAAACGGCGTTTCAGAAGAAAGTGACCTAAGTCGGTCTCAAAGAGATAGAACCCTTTCTGTACGTATGATTAAATGTATCTAAATTATTTATTCCCTTATTTTATGGTATAATTTAAGGGAATAATTTTATTTGTAAGGGATTAGAACGGAATGGAGGTGTGTGTATGCGTCGTTTTGAGTATGGTCGGATTCAGTCTTTGTCGTGGGATATGGATATTTTGAGTCTTATCGCTGGGATTTATCGGGCTAATGGCAAGGAGGAGGTTTTGCTTTCTCAGAGTCCTGCGGTGTTGGAGTCTCTTGTGGAGTTGGCAAAGGTGCAGAGTACGGAGGCTTCGAATGCGATTGAAGGGATTGTGACGACGAGTACACGCCTTCGGCAGTTGGTGGCGGATAAGACGACGCCTCGAAATCGGGACGAGCAAGAGATTATGGGTTATCGTGACGCGTTGAATATCATCCATGATAGTTATGATTCCATAACGCTGTCACGAAATCATATTTTGCAGTTACATAAGATTCTTTATCAGTATCAGTTTAATGCTCGTGGAGGGCAGTTAAAGAGTGTGCAGAATTATATTAGCGCCACCTATCCCGATGGCCGTACTGAGGTTTTGTTTACTCCATTGGCCCCATATGAAACGGCGGAGGCTTTAGATCAGATTTGTACGGAATATAATCGCGTTGTCGGCAATGGTGAGGTGGAGTCGCTATTGGCGATTCCTATATTTATTCATGATTTCTTGTGCATTCACCCCTTTAACGATGGTAATGGTCGCATGAGTCGATTATTGACGACATTGTTGTTGTATCGCAGTGGCTTTATGGTTGGTAAATATGTGTCATTAGAGGCTAAAATCGCCGCGAACAAGGATATGTATTATGCTGCTTTGCGCGAGTCTAGTGATGCCTGGTATGATGAAAGCTCTTGTCCTACGGCTTTCATTCGGTATTGGTTACAAATGTTATTGGCCGCGTATCATGACTTTGAGGATCGTAGTTCTTTATTAGTACATAGCAGTTCTGTGATACATCAGGTGCAAACTGCCATCGACAATCATTTAGGGACTTTCACAAAACAACATATTCGAGAATGGTGTCCAAATCTCAGTGATAGTTCTATTGAGGGCGCAGTTCGTACGCTTGTGAAGAATGGTATAATTAGTCGTAAGGGGGGCGGACGTTCTACCTATTATGTGAAGGTATAAAGGTTGAGCACGTTTGTCTTTCATAAAATATTTAGTTTTATCGAATATACTAGATTTCATATTCTTGTATTTAAGTTTGAGAGGTAAAATATGAAAAAAACATTAGCAGCTGTTTTGGCAGCAGGCGCTTTATTGATTGGTGGCATCGGTAGTGTTGATGCTGCTAACTGGTACACTGTAGGTACTGACAGCAATGGTATCACTTGGGCTATCGACAATGATTCCGTTAAGAAAGATGATAAAAAAGCTGTAATGGACATTAAAGCTATGGACTACGAAGGTTACCACTACATCGTGACTGAAGAGTTCAATCATAAAAAACAGGAAGTAAAAGATCTTAAGGTTACTCTTTACGATCCACAAGGTTATGTTGTGAAAGAGGAACAACCTAGCAAAAACAGCCGTAAGGTTGAGCCAGGTACTCCTGCACAAGCAGTATTCCAACTTATCTGGGGCGGTAAATAATCTAATCCTATAGACGAGCACAGGGCTTAGCCGGAATACACTCTTGAACAGTCATGTCTCGTTTAAACTAATGATTATTGTGAAAGCTTCACACACGCACGTTCTCCTATGGAGGGCGTGCGTTTTTTCTGTAATTGTACGATTTTTTGTGTAACATACATATGTATCTTGAGTGCTAAGTAAAGAAGAGGTGCGTTACCTATTAATTCCCTAAAAAAAGATGAATTATTTATCTATTCGTGATAAAATGTGATTTATATTATAGATTTTGTATAAAAGTGTAACAATTCTACATAGTATAAACTTTCACTATAGAGTATACTATAGATACGATGAAGAAGTACGGTTAGGGCGAAGTGCCTGTAGTTTAGCATATTTCGTCCGAAAAGGTTTGGTAGTTATAGTTTGTTAGAGGAGGTCCTCATGTCTCAATATCAATTAATCGATAAACGTGTACCGATTGCACTCAACAATCCATCCATTTATCACGACATTTCTAAGTGTAAAAACTGTACGTTATGCCGTCGCGCTTGTGCGGACGTAATGAGCGTACTCGACTACTACGATCTCGATGCAAATGGTGATGTTCCTGTATGTATCCACTGTGGTCAATGTGCGGCTGCATGTCCATTCGACTCCATGCATGCTAAATCCGAGCTTGATAAGGTGAAAGCAGCTCTTGCAGATCCTGAAAAAATCGTTGTTATCCAAACAGCTCCAGCTGTTCGTGTAGCTATCGGTGAAGGCTTCGGCTATGAACCAGGTACGTTCCTTGAAGGTAAAATGGTTGGCGCATTGCGTGCACTTGGTGCAGACTATGTAGTAGACACTAACTTTGGTGCGGACTTAACAATTATGGAAGAAGCATCTGAGCTTGTAGATCGTCTTAACAAAGGCGGCCAAATTCCTCAGTTCACAAGCTGCTGCCCAGCGTGGGTACGCTTTGCGGAAATCTACTTCCCAGAATTGCTTCCTAACTTGTCTTCCACACGTTCTTGTATCGCTATGGAAGCGGCTATGATTAAAACATATTTTGCAGAGAAAAAAGGTATCGATCCTCATAACATCGTGGCCATATCTGTAAACCCTTGTACTGCTAAAAAAGCAGAAACAAAACGGGAAGAAGAGAATGCGGCAGCTCGTTTCCACAACGATGATTCCATTGGCATGGATACAGATATTTCCATCACAACTCGTGAGTTTATCCGTTGGATCCAAGAGGAAAACCTCGACTTCAATGCTATTGAAGATTCCCAATTCGATGACTTGATCGGTATGGAAACTGGTGCATCCATCATCTTCGGTAACACTGGTGGTGTTATGGAAGCAGCTATGCGTACAGCTTACAAACTCGTGACTGGCAATGAGCCACCTCCACGCGCATTGACTCACCTTGAGGAAGTTCGTGGTATGGAAGGCGTAAAAGAAGCGACTGTACAATTAGGTGATGATGTAACATTGTCCGTTGCTGTAGTGCATGGTGGTAAAAACGCTCGTGACTTCTTGAATGCTTTGAAAGAAAATGGCAAACATTATGACTTCATCGAAGTTATGGCTTGTCCTGGTGGCTGTATCGGTGGCGGCGGTCAACCGCGCACTAAATTGCCTCAAGCAGTTAAAACTAAAGAAGCACGTATCAGTGGTCTTTACGAAGCTGATGAGAACTACAAATGGGTTGCTTCCTACGAAAACGAAGAGATCCAAGCGTTGTACAAAGATTTCTTAGGTGAACCATTGGGACACAAAGCACATGAACTCTTGCATACACATTACACAGACCGCAGCGCGGTTCTTGGTACTCGCAAAGACGTAACACCTGAAACTTGTCCAACATCCCCTAAATTTAAAGGCTAATTTTAAATAGCTCATTAGCAATTGCTGAATGATTGATTATTGACCTTGCAAATGTTTTAGTAATCAAAGGAGTCAAGATTGCACTAACTCTTTAGGGTATAACAATATAAAAATAGAATCCTACGAGTCATGAGTGACTTGATACTTTAATAGCTTCGGCTATTGTAAGCATCACCTTACAAACGATTCGTAGGATTTTTATTTATATAGGGTTTAATACGTTTCATTGTATATACTTACATACGCATTGGATTATATAGAGCACTTAATACTCGATACCTATTTAAGCGTGTAGAGATTATATATTTAGTTGATGAACTATTCTCACTGTATAAGCTTATTATGAGAATTCAGTATAAGAACTTGCTTTTATCATGAGGAAAAGATGAATTATATGGTGTATAATATAGAATCATACTATTTGGATCAAAGGGAGAACTATGGGTGTGTGTGGAGAGAAATACATAGAGAGGCCCATAGCTATCATATTGCATAAGCAGTAAGGAGTTTCTAGGAGAGATGAACCAGTTTTTACGGCGTGCCCTGTGTGGCATAGCCTTGATAGTTGCTGCCGTTGGTACAACTGGATGCCAACATGAGAGTCAGGCAGAGCAAGAGGAGGTACGAACCGTATCGTACCGCGCCGTCATGGAATCGAACAAGCCCGTCCCTGAAAAGGTGAACACTTGGCTTGGAGCCATGTCACGAGAGGACAAGGTGGGACAGCTGATGATGATCAGCCTCCATGGCAACACATTGGGGCAATCCCAAAAGGATGTAATCCGCAAATATCGTGTGAGTGGCGTTATGCTAACCAATGAAAATATACATAATAAAAACCAGGTGAAAGCTTTCAACAACGATATCATGCAAACGGCGATGACTGCTAGCATGGTGACGCCGTACATCGCGGTGAATCGCGATAAAGTGTTGCGCACTAACGATAGTTTCTTGCGCTTGCCAGAACCTAATCGGTTAGGTCAATTGCCGATGGAGCGTATCATTAACTTGGCGACCCGATCGGCCATTGAAATGCGTGATATGGGCTTTAACCTTGTGATTGGGCCCAATGCGAACCTTGGTGTGCCAAATATGTCCTACACATCTGACCCGACTTGGGCAGGCTATATGGACCTAGCCATGGCGGAGCGTTACCAAATCAATCAAATGTGGTTTGGTTATAATTACTTCCCAGCGGTCACACTTGGAGACGCATCCTTTAACACCGCTGATGAGGCGAAAAACTACCTCAACAATAATGATGTAGCTGTCTTTAAACGACTCATCGCACAGACGACAGCCAATACCTATATGCTCGTTATGAGCCATATTCAAATTCCAGCTATTGATAACCAGCACTTGGCGAGTGCGTCAAAACCAGTTATCCAAGACTGGCTTCGCAAGGACCTTGGCTATGACGGTATCGTCATGACGGACCGTATCGATGTGGGCGCTTTGCAGGCGAACCAAAAGATAGGTGATTACGCTGTAGCCTCCGTTGTGGCTGGTAGCGATCTCATCCTCGTTGATGCGGACACCGTTCACATCGACGAAGTCCATCGGGCGTTAACACAGGCGGTGGCAAATGGAACGATAACGAATGAACGACTTAACGAAGCGGTTAAGCGTATTCTATCTATGAAAATGCAAGCACAAATTCAACAATAAAATGTAGCAATACAAAATCAACTATACAAATCAGCTATATAAATTAGTTATACAAGTTGAGTAATCATTAAATATGAGTAAAATGCAAATGACGTGTCTTACCTTCTAGGAGGCACGTCATTTTTTATATGTATTGATTGTAAAATACAGATTATATACCGTACCCCGTATGCTCTTTCAATACCTATATACCTATATAAATACAGTAAATATCTATGCTTTTACAATGGTATGAGTAAAAAATAAACCATAAAATAAGTATATTTTATGCGTAAAAAATTTAACATAATCAAAAGTCATGTTAATAATATGAAAATAAGTTTAAAAATGATTTAAATTTATGATATAATAATCTCCATAGACAGTTGGAGGTGAGAGTATATGAATTTTGTGGGACGTGCTGAGATTATAGAGAGTATCCAGTCCCGTATCGCTGAGGATAATATGAGCTTGTGTGTTGTGTACGGTCCTCATCGCAGTGGTAAATCCTATGTGGCTTCGCAGCTTGTACGCCGGCATAAGGCGTTGTATTTGGCGGGGCGCATGGCCAATGAATCAGTCCATGTGGCTGATATGAATAGAGCTCTGGAGGCACGTTTTGTTCCGACTGATGATCAGGACAAGTTCGAGCCTGTAGATAGCTTGCATCAAGCCTTTGTAGGGCTTTTTGAAAGCAGTGTAAAAACTCCGCAAACCGTGGTGATTGATGACTATCCTTCCTTGGTGGAGGCGGTGCCGCAATTCCCGATTCACTTGCGTGATTTATTAGATACTTATAAAGATACGAGTCGTTTGAACATCATTTTGATGGCCAATGGCTTGGAACAACTTGATGGCCGCATCATTGGCGAACGCAGCCTCATCGGTCCGTTCGTGTCCGAATACTTCGAGGTGAAACCATTCTCCTTGGTGGATATGAAATCCTTGGGTCTTCACTATGCCAAGGACGATTTGCGCACTGTATTCGCCGTGACAGGCGGTTTGCCTGCGTACGTGCAGTACTTTGATAATGGTGAAAGCATCGATACGAATATCATTAATTTGTTCTTCTCCGTATCGGGCGCTCTATTTGAAGAAACACAGAATATCTTACATCGAGATATGAAAAATATAACAGGTGCTAACGCTATTCTGTCTGGCCTTGCTACCCTTGAAAGACCATACTACGTGGAGCTTTTACAAGCAAGCCAAATTAAAAGCGGCACCTTTACATCCCGCTTGAATGATCTCATGTCCATGGGGCTCGTAGGTCGCATTCAAGCTAATAGCCGTGGACCTGCCAAATACGCAGATTACCACTTTACCAATAGCATGTTCCATTTCTGGTACCGCTATGTGTATAAATATTGGGGCGACATTGTGCGTGGTAACGGCGCTGATGTGTACCACACACATGTAAAACCGCAGCTCAAAGACTTTGTGCAAGCGGCGTGCATTGCTATCTAATCCAAGATTGTTTATATTTGCCAATCTTTGATTGCGTACTATTACCCAATGATAGTACTATATTCCTCTTATAAAATAACACCACATCCTAGGATGTGGTGTTATTTTTGTATATAATGCTATATTTACTGCTCTTTATTATTCTTTATTAGTACTATTTACTGCTTGTAGTATTTACTAGTATTCTTTACTAGTATTTTTGCTACTATTATTTACTACTAGTTTTATTTACTAGTATTCACTGCTAGCCGTTAGTAATTAGTTTTTATTAATTTTCTATTTTTAGCAATTACTGTGTTGATCGTATAGTTATGACATACTATGGATAGAAATTACGTCATAGATACCATTAAATGTACAGGAATTTCAAGGAATTGCCAATTTGTCAAAATTCCCGTTCCACGTTATTGTGTAGTTAAGCGCTATGCCATGGCAGGAAAGGGGATTTATGTTATACCAAAACGAAGAACCTTTAGTACAAAGAACATGTATAAAAACTGCAAACTTACAATCTGATACAGACACATCAGACAAACTAGAAACACAGGAGTTACCTCCTGAGGGGTTACGACCAAAATTATTACCTCCGGAGGAGCTGAAATTACAAACTCTCATTTGTGGACATCAGGTCTTAACGTCCTTGTCGGACAAGAGTCTCGTGTCCATCTGTCAAAAGCCGAATATGCGGATCCAGACGGTGGGATATCAGCCGTGGACCGTTGATGAGCTGCGCCATGATGCGGCACAAATCGAGCTCTGCCGCAGGTATCGACCACTCATATTGCACTACACAAATCGCACGGGGAACCGCGAGTTTCGCGAGGATGTAGAGAGCTATCTGTGGGCCATCCTCATGGAGTCCATCTATAGCTTTGACTTAGAGGGGCCCGTACCATTTGCTGGCTTTGTGAAAGCTGGTGTTAGATACGGTTACATGCGGTACTGGAAGCGGGAGCGATTGCGCAATCATCGTGAGATTCACATCCCAGACCGCACTACCGACGATGGAGAGGTAGCGGTGGGCATGGATATCTTCGCATCTGGCGAGAATATAGCAGATATGATCATGACTGCCGATGAAGAACAAAGGCTGAGAGCCCGTCTCGTATGGGCGTTAGGCAGACTATCTTCAGATCAACGTGACCTATTGCGTCGCGTATACGGAGAATGCCAAAGCTTGGTATCGGTCAGTGAAGAACTGAACTGTAGCCGCCAAGCCATCCAGCGACGCCATGAACGAGCCATTCGGAAGCTGCGGAGATACTTGACCACAGATTTTAATAAGATAAAAGTGCATTAGATCCAAGGCTAGTTAGTGTAATGTACATGTGTTAATATAATTTAATTTCTTATTTATATTCCGAAATCTGTATATTTCTGTTAATCTCGATTAATAGATATACATAAAATATGCATTTCTCAATTTAAATGAGAAAATATTGACACATCAAGGTATATTTAACTTTTACAAGATCATAAAGTCTTTAATTATACATAAATTTCTATAGTTTTGTGTATATATTTACAAAATATTCAACGTAGTATACAATTAAATCAGCAGCAGATTAAAGCATGCGAATCTGCTTTCACAGAACACGTGTTCATTGTATTGTTGAAAGGAATGTTCCTAATTAGAGGGGAGAGAATTCCTATGATAACACATGATGAATTAACAGATATGATGGCCGCTCGGCTATCTAAGGGAGAGGATTTGGATTTGATCTATACGAATCCAAAGAATCACATTGTTTGTTTTATTCCTACTTATGAGCCTGGTGGCGGGGACAGTACGAAGTGCTATTTCGTAGATGGCCGTGAAGAACTGGTCCAACTACCAATGCGCACCATTACGCGGGAGCTGGCGGTACAGGAAGGGTTGAGGCCCAATTATATTATGACTAGCGACGGTCGGCGTAGTAGCTATACATCGCCTAAGACCTATGGTCCGCATCTAACCTTTGCCCATATCAAATGTCGGCGCCCTGTCGGCAAAGACGTGGTGTACGGCCTCTTTAACGTGGCTATACCCTATGAATATATCGTTACGGAAGGTCCAGAACCCGATACGAGCTATATTCACGTGGGGAACTTCGCACCGATTTTGGTGTACCAATCCCCGCGTCACGTCAAACACAAACTGAACGAAGCCATGCTAGAACACTGCAACTACGTACGCAAAATGCTAGCCCGCATCAAACTCAGCCAAAACCCACAAGTCGTGGCCGAACTATTTATCGCCTGGAGAGACCTAACGAGATAACACGTTAGGTGGTGAAAGTAGGGTTAAAAGGGGAGAGAAAAGGAGGCAATATAGGGAGAAAAATAAAGTTCTATATTTATATTAATATTTTGTAGTTAAGATAAACAAAAGACCATATCAAAGAATGAATTCTTTGATATGGTCTTATTATTTTGTATGAGATGATTTTGATGGTTTTATCTACTAAATAAGTTCGAGTATTCTTGATTGAGTTTTCATAGCGATTTTACCTTTTGATGCAAAACGGTTGCTACTTATAGCATCTGCCATTGCTTGTAGTTTATTGTCATCTGCATTAATAAATAGTAATAATTTTTGTGTTGCTCTTGAACATGCAATATAGAAGTTCCTTTTTTTATCTTCATCATTGAAGCAATTTTCGTCTATATCAACAATTATTACTACACGACTTTCAAGTCCTTTAAATTTTTTTGCCGTAGTAAATAAAACTGCAGAATTGCTTTTTTCTCTAAGTATTGGAATTCCAGATAACTTATTTGTATTATGTAAAATTGAATCTAGCTCTGTACGTAAAGAAAGAATTGTAATATCACTATATTCATATCCATACTTATCGCCTGTAAGTATATTTAATAACTTAGTAAGCATAGGAAGGGATTCACCTTTAACAAAACTAATAGAGGTTTGCTCTCCACTTACCATCGTAATTTTTTGGTTTAGTTCAATATCAATAACATTATAAGCGGTTAAAGCAATTTCACGGGTATTACGACAATTTTTAGTTAAAAGAAGTTTACATTCTGACTTTATAATCCATTCAGGAACTTCACGTGTCGTTGAAAGTTGATTTTTATCATAAAAAACAAAGAAGTGTCCATCTCTTAGCTCTACTAAATCTTTGAAATATAATATTTCGCTATTTTCAAAGTCTTGTGCTTCATCAATAATAACATCATCATATTTTAATTCATCCCAATCTATTTGTTGTAATGCTTTGACTCGAAGCTCTTTTGTAGATGTATCTAAACCTGGGCAATAGTAAGAGATAAGTGAATTAATATTAAAGTATGTTACATTTTCATAAGGATATCGGTGAAGCAGATCTGTAAATAGGAATTTATTAAAACAAAGAAATAATACTTTTCTCCCTTCTAATCCAAATCTACGAGCAGCTTCTTTTGCAATTAATGTTTTTCCTGTTCCTGCTACGCCTTGTATTGTAGCACTTTTTTGCTCTGAAATATAATCGAGTAGGCCTAGTTGTTCACTAGTAAGCTTTAGGAATGCGTGTTCGAGCTCACCTTTTCTGGCGGCAGGTGCAGTAATTAGTTCAAAGTCCTTTGCTATAAGATCAAGTATTTTTTGAAATTCTTCATCTGTAATATTAGTTTTTTGTCGATTGTAATAAAAGTTAAATATATCGTATATGAATTGCTTCTCTTTATTAAAGTGCTCATTACCGAGAACTGCTCCAGAAACTTCTCGATATTTAAGAGGAAAGCTTGATATCTTATCTGAAATATTCACATTTGGAAACCAAACGGCTGCTTCTATGGGAAAACGGTCGCTGAGATTTGGAGTGATAGTGTCTATCACCTTTCTATAATGATAGACACCATCAATTGCTTGTGATAGGGGATCATTTTTCTTTTCTGGATTTAGTATACTTACCTCATTAGTTTTGCTATTGATTTGGTGAAAAACTGTACCATGACATTCAATATCGCCACCTTTTATTTCAAGGACAATTGCTCCAAGTTTTTTGTGTAAGATAAGGAAGTCATTTTCCTTCCAAGTCGATTTCCATTTATTTCCTCTTTTTACCCATTGAACAGAATGAAAAATATAAAATTCATCACCTAATTTAGAAAGTGCATCATAGACTCTCATTTCGGAGTAAGGCAATTCTGATAAATCTTCCTTTATTGGATATATCTGTGCCATCTTATTCTAAAACCTCTTTAATCTTTTCATAATCTATTTCATTGATTCTATATGCATGCCATCCTCTAATACGGAAAGTCTCCATAACTATATCTGATGTGTCTTGTTGGCATATTAAGGTGTCCTTAGATGGCCAAGACATTAAAATGTCATTTCCTGCTTCAGATTTCTTAATTTGTGTCTGTAAATACTCTGGTATTTTAATTCCTGTAGCTATTAATTTATTTATTATTACGTGATCATTTTCATCAAAAAATGATCGAAGATCAGCCCACCCATTATACATGTGTGTTTGGTATGATTGTTCTTTATCGATAGAACGAGACATCTTTACAGATTTGACATTCATAGGTTTTACATTACATAGGACATCATAGCCAAGGAAGTAGTCTTCTATATAGTTCCAGCGTTCTTCATTAGTCTTTAGGCCATTAAAGAATTGGAGTAGAACCTCAACATCTCTATCATGTTTTTGTTTGGCTCTAGTTACATAGTTGTTAGTATAATATGTACTCCCCATCACAATCTTTTTAATTTTATTTGGATCATTTAACCGAATGAAAATCTCTGGTTCTTCACCTCCGAGTACTTCATATGTAATGTAGTCAAAGATAGAAAGTAGTTTTAAGGCTATCATTGAAGTATCATCTGTTGAGAGGCTTAAATAACTTGAATATGATGAAGAATCAGTAACAGTAGTAATATTACTCATAATTCGTGATTTGGTTATTGACTTACGCATATATTCTTTGAAGTTACCATGTGCTAGTGAATATACAGTTTTGCCTGTTGCTTCGATAGTTCTGTGCTTTACACAGGTTCCATTTGGGTCAACAAGTTCAAATAGTGAATTTGCAATAATTCGAGCCTTACCAATTCCATATCTTTCTCTAAGTAGTTTTGCAAAATCTTCTGTTGTAAAAAACTTTTTCTTCATTTCTGAATATAATAAATTTCCAATATACTCAAAATCTTCAAGGATAGTTGGACAGAGGTCACATAGGAGCATTTCATCTCGTGCTTCTATATTAACTTTTTGTCGAGGCGTTATAGAGTTACGGATTTCTGGCATTATATCAATTTTATCTTTGGCTGTAGAACTAGCGTTAAAGTACCAGTATTTGAATTGTGGGAAAGAAATGTTAGGATGGAATTCTTCCCATATTTGTTTTAGATCGATAGAGTAGATATCCCCAGGATCACTTAGCAATACTCCATCAGCTTGACGTTCTTTATAACGCCCCTTTTCTATAAACTTAAGACATTTTGCATATTTAGATTTTAAGACTATAGATTCATCTTCTTTACGAATACAAATATATGCTTTTGTAAAAACACTCTGTGGACGAGAAATAATGACTTTGAAGTTGTACTTATCGTAGAAGTCTTTTTCAAGCATCAATAAACAAGTTTTAAGCTTATTTATACATGATTTTTCATCCTTTACGCCTTTGCCATTAAAAATATAGGTGAATGATTCGGGAGAAATCAAAAAGCTACGATTGCTATTCTTGCTACGGTATGTGTCATAAATTCCAGATAATACAGCTTTTATTTGATATTGGCGTATTTGAGACATTCCAAATAGAACTTTCATAAATGTAAGATCATTATAAAAGTTGTCTGTTATTGCAGTTCCTTTTATTCCTTTTTTACGAGCAGCTCTGCCAATCTCCTGTACATAATCACAGAGGTTTCCTGTTACTGCATAATGATATACATTTTCGACATCGTCAACATCAACGCCCATTCCGAAGGCTTTTGTAGCTAACATTATAGGTGTAGTTCCCTTGCGGAACCCTTCGAATGTTTGTCGTTTAGCTTCGTTAAAGGCTTCAGCAGACATATCGTTAATATTTTTGCCAGTATAAGTGCCAATTCTTTTATCTGTTGTTATACCTGCAAACCCTTGCAATCCTTTAGCAGCATTCTTAGCATAGGAGGCATATGGGAAATATACGATAGTTTTAGTATTATGCTCAAGCCATTGTACGAGTCTTTCATTTAATGCTTTTGTTTTTTCTTCTTCATATTCTGCTTTTGGTAATTTTGTTTTTGGGCCACAATGATTAATTTCAAATTGAATATCATCTCTACGTACGTAACCTATATATTTTATAGGATTTTCCATATATAAACTGATAATCGTATCACTAACGGAATCATCCAAACCACCATTTATAGCTGTTGCGGTAAATGCGCAAATTGGAAAATGATATGTTTTTCTATTTCCACCTTTATTAGTTTGAATTTGATTTCTTAACCTATTAATATAACCGCCTAGGTACCAATAATCTGGACGGAAACCTACTCCCCAAGTTGTTACAGTATGAGCTTCATCGACAATAAGGAGCCCAATTTCACGATCTCCTATGATTGCATCTATAGAATATGATAATAATGTTTCTGGACTTAGGTATAGTAAATCAACTTCTCCATTTTTAATTCTTTGTAAAACAGCTTCTTTTTCAGTTTGAGAGATTAGATCGGAGTTAAATGCTTCGACTCTAGTATATCCATTTCTATTGAGTTTTTCTTTTTGGTCTTGCATTAAGGCCTTAACAGGTTCAATAATAATTGTTAGTTTATTATGTTTTTTGGCAAGATAGACTGCAGGAATTTGAAACATTATTGATTTTCCTGCACCCGTAGAAGCAGTGATAAAAATATCTCTGAATGTATTATTAGGATTATAAGAGTTTTCAGCTTGGCGAATAATTTCTTGAATTATTTGACCTTGTGATAGCTCTACTGTTTCCTTATCTATATCGGGGTTTTTATAGAATTTTATATTTCTAAAATTTGTAAATCCTTCTATGCCTATATCATTTCTAGCAATATCTATAAGCTCTTTCTCTTTTTCTGCATTTTCTGGAAGGATTTCATGATAATTAATAAGACGAATTCCATTTGCAAGACAATATGATTGTAAAGAGGCTTGTATCCTATCAGAAGCAAGACCTTTTGTTGAATTTAATCCAATTACTTTTGGATTTATATCCATTATTTGAGATAGAGAACGAAGATAAACTTCAATATCTTCATTTAAAAAGATATTGAAATCTGCTTTATCTTGACTATCCTCAACTTTAATATTAGAGGGATAGTAATCATGTATAGGAGATTTCTCTTCACTTTCATATTCATAATTATAGAAGCTACCATAATGTATATTATCAATTGTAATTAGCGTATTATAGACCTCAAGAAATCTTTTACATTCTTGACTACTTCCATTTGTATTATCAGTGTTAATGGCCGTATTTATCTCTTGAATAAGATCGTTATTTAGTTCAAATGGTATAGGATAATAATCTGGATAGAGATTATTTTTATATATTGTGACTTTGAGATCATAATCTTTAATAGCTTCTTCAATGCGTGTTTTTATTAGTGTGTATTCCTCATAAGTGATCCAAGCTGATTTGTCATCATCTAGTTCAAGTAATGCAATATCTAATTGCTTTTTTGTTTTTTTATCAAAAAGGAGAACATTTTTTTTTGATTCTAAGGAATTCTCAATCAGAGGTGAATCATCTAGTTGCTCTAAAAAAGCTAGATTAAATCCTTTGTAAATCTTTAGTTCCATATCTTTCTCTCCATTTCTTGTTACCATTACATTTAGTAATGATTTCTTTGAGTCTATCTTTTATATGATTATGTTCTATAAATACTGGATGATATGTAAATGTGTATAGTTTATGTCAATATTTATGTGTTTGATAAAAGATAGACTCTTTTTATCCCTTTTAAATCTAAACATTGCAATAAATTCATCATATCTTCATTATATATTTTGTAAGTTAACAAATCTAGACTTATATTTTTATAAATGATGAATTGTAAAATATATTGCGACAAATAAAAAAACTCATATTGGAGATCTCGTGTAAAATGTAAATAACCACAAATACATGACACGAAGGTCTCTAATATGAGCTATATACATCTTACCATAGAAAAACGAAGTCAAATAGAAGTTTTACGAAAAGAAGGATACTCTGTTCGTAGAATTGCTAGCTTAATCGGTATCCACCATTCTACTGTAGCAAGAGAATTAAATCGCGTTGAAGGTGAATATTCTGCGATTAAAGCACAACAGTTAGCAATTAGTAAGTCTGCTAATAAAGGTAGACCAACAAAGTTAACACCTCAATTAGCAGCTTTAATTAAATCCAGGTTACAATAAACTTGGTCTCCAGAAGAAATAGTTGGTGCTGAATTAGTTGGAGCTCTAAGCTTTAAGACAATATATTCTTGGATCCATCGTGGTTTTCTTGCTGTAACAGAAAAAATACTTCGCCGGAAAGGCAAAAAGCCTGGTACACAAGAAAAGCGTGGATGGTTCAATGTGAAAAAAACCATTAAAGACCGACCTCAAGAAGTTGAAAACCGTAAGACTTTTGGTCATTGGGAACTAGATACAATAGTGTCTTCCAGAGGTCAAAGTAAAGGGTGTTTTGCTACATTTGTTGAACGTAAAACTCGATTCTATATAGCAATAAAGATGGATGATCGATCTAAGGATTCTATGTTTTTAGCTATTAGTTCCCTATACAACACATTAACAAGTAAGTTACTTAAAACCTTTACAGTGGACCGTGGTAAAGAATTTGCTTGCTTTGAACAGGTTGAAACCGAGTTTGGGATACCGATGTATTTTGCTGACGCCTATGCAGCATAGCAACGTGGCTCTAATGAAAATAGTAATGGTTTACTTCGAGAGTTTTTTCCTAAGAAAACCGATTTAGCTAAAGTAACACTAGACAAACTAACAGAAGCACTAGTGCTGATTAATAATCGACCGAGAAAATGCCTTGGGTTTAAAACACCATTTGACATGTTTAAACATGAGATTAGAAAATTGATTTAATTTTGTCGCATTACTTATTGCAATTCAAGGCATAAAAAAAGTTTTGAAGCTTGGCGGAAGCAGATTAGTAATGAAGATTATCAAGCTGTGGTTGATGAGTTAAATAAAAGAATTGATGAAAACCCTGAAGTGCATACTGCAGGGTGGATACCTGGAGATGATTGGACAGGGACTGTGTTTTATCCTATTTATTTAGCATGTAAAAAAGATAAAACTTTGGCTGCGCTTTTCTTCGGGATTATCGTTTTTATTGTATTTATGGCCCGATCAGAACAGTGATCATTAGGTCGTTATCAAGTTAATGATAAAGATATTGCTAGTATGACATATTTTAGAATTGGTCGGTAATTAGCTATAGATGTTGCAAATTATTCTTACAAATTAATAGATTTCCCCTACTCATATGGGTTACAATAATAAGAGTATTTAGAAAGGGGTTGCATGCATGAGTAAGATTGATTTGGCATCACCTGTAGTGAAATGGGTTGGTGGAAAACGTCAATTATTAGAGCGTTTAATGCCACTATTCCCAGAGATATACACTAGCTATTGCGAGCCATTTATTGGTGGTGGTGCTGTATTATTTGCACTGCAGCCAAAGAACGCGATCATTAATGATATTAATAGCGAGTTAATAGGGGTTTATCGAGCTATTAAAGATGATGTAGAATCATTGATTAAGCGATTAGCACAGTTTGAGAATACAAAAGAGTGTTTTTATGAAGTTCGTGGTTGGGACCGTAATGCAGAGTTTTATAACCAATTAACAGATATTGATAAAGCTGCTCGTGTTATTTTCTTAAATAAGACTTGTTATAACGGACTATACCGTGTAAATAGTGCTGGTGAGTTTAATACACCCTTTGGTCGCTATAAAAATCCTAATATTGTTAACGAAAGTACGCTTCGTGCGGTACATGAATATTTTAATACGGCAGATATTACAATATTAAATACGAGCTACTCTGAAGCTGTTCAAGGTTTACCAGAAAATAGTTTTGTTTACTTGGATCCTCCATATGATCCAATATCAGTAACAGCAAGCTTTACTGGCTATAATGCAGGAGGTTTCAGTAGAGAGGACCAAATTGATTTACGAGACTGTTGCCGTCAACTTGATGCAGCGGGCATAAAATTTATGCTTTCAAACTCTGCTACAGAATTTATACAAGATATTTATAGTGATTTCAATATTACTATTGTTTCTGCAAAACGTGCTATTAACTCTGTAGGCTCAAAACGTGGCTGTGTCGATGAGGTTGTAGTTAGAAACTATGAGTAAAAGTAAAAAGAAACGAAAAATAGATATAACATGGACTAAGCTGAACGATAAGCATCATATTCTAGATGCGATTAAGGATAAGGGATACTTTATAATTTCTGCTAAGCAAATCGGAGAGTTTCAAGAAGCACGATTAGCTGTTAAATTCGATCACTCTGATGCTCGACCAGATTTATTTGAAGAAAATAATTTATCGATTCTACCAATTACGCGCGGTGATTATTATATCTCTCATATAAATGCGTATCATAACTTTGAATCGGATACATCAGAGATTACCTATTTAAGACCTCCTGAACATATTAAAAGCTTAGATGTAACATCTATTAATAGTGAAAGTAAGGCTTTGAATATGGCCTATATATCTGGAATTTTTGCGGACTTTTTAGAAGATGAAAGTTTATTACCTACAGTTTCAGGTCGCATGAGTTCCGAATCATTTGCTTTTTATGCGGATGTTGTTAGTACAGATATAACTGATAAAGAATCAACTGTAACAGTAGAAAATTCACAAATTGAAATTGATGCGGCTTATGAGGGTATTCATAGTCTTGCTTTAATGGAAGCAAAACGAGATTTGACAGATAATTTCTTGATTCGTCAGTTATACTATCCTTTCCGAACTTGGCATCAAAAAATGGCTGGAAAGCCAGTACGTCCGGTATTTTTAATTTATAGTAATAGTATTTTTTATCTCTATGAATATAGATTTAAAGAAGTACAACATTATAATTCATTAGAATTAGTAAAACACAAACGATATTGTCTAGAAGATACACATATTTCGAAAGAAGATGTACAAAAGGTATTGAAAAAAGTACATCTTAATAAGGAGCCTGAGATTCCATTTCCTCAAGCAAATTCCTTTAAACGTATAATTAATATGTGTGAATTGCTTTATATAAATGATGTGGAAAAGAACTTTATTACAGATGAGTATTCATTTGATGAGCGCCAATCTTATTATTATTTAGATGCTGCGAGATATATAGGACTTGTAGAAAAATCACTAGATATGAATGGACATGATTGTTATACATTAACAAAATTAGGGAAATCTTTATTTTCTATGTCCTATAAAAAACGTCAGCTAAAATTAATTGAAGCTATTTTGTCTTATAAAAGTTTTAATTTATCATATAAGGCTTACTGTAAATCTAACAATAGACTTTCCGATCGTGAGATTGCGGAATTTATAAAACAGGCTGGTGTTATTAATCCGAAAACAAGATTACCGTATAGTCAGGCTACCTATAAGCGTAGAGCTAGTACTGTGCGTGCCTGGATTAATTGGATTCTTAATGTTACTAATAATTAAATATAAGAAAGTTTTGAAAATACTAGGGCCCCACATATGATGTGGGACCCTAGTATTTTTATATCAATGTAAATATTATCTTACTGACTTACGTCCTAGTTTTTTTGAGTACGTTCATATTTACTTCTCACATATAATGAAGATGTAGCCAATGAGTTTAACTCCGTATACATGACTCTGTTCATAGTCGAAGGAATGCTCACTTGCTTATATTTAACTGTTTGTGTACACAGTATTAATTTGTATTAAATTTAGGAGGAACAATTATGTTACCATTATTTGCAGTAGCGGCAGTATCCGCATGGGAAGGTTTTGCAACAGGGGTCACATTGGGGCTTACTGTATATCAAGCTACACGCTCTGGTCGTAACCGAGCATAGTTGATTTTATAAAGGAGGTGAGTTATATGTATCCATTTGCTGGTTTTGCTGTAACAATTTTGATGTGTTGGTTGTTAGAAGATTAATTATAGGAGGTGTTGAATATGTTGCCTTTAGTAACTTTAGGTTTAGTACATATTTGCTTTGAGGACTAGTATTTGAAAATAATAAATAATTATATATAATTGGCCTATTTGTATGATGTCATATGGATAGGCCTTTTGTTATGTGTAATTGAGTGCATATATCTGAGAGTTAAGAAAAAGTATTATACATTTTTAGAAAATTTTTGAATGAAAATTAAATGAAAGAAAAAGGGGCACTATATTGACGTAAAATTTGAAAACCCTTATAATAACTATAATCTTAGAAAAATCACTTACCACCAGTATTTGTCTATATTTGTCGGCTTTTCTGACCTAATGGAGGCACAATTAGACCGTTTACGGTATGAGGTTTTCCAAAACCTATTTTATAGCCCCATGGATGCTGGCATTCTAAGAGCCGCTGTTGCAACAGCACCTACCGTTTACGGTATTGAAACTTAACGGATACGCCGTTAATACCAGCGACTACTGCGGGTTGCAACAGCACCTACCGTTTACGGTATTGAAACACACAAGTAATCTCATTTTCGCTGTTTTTAAATTTTGTTTTGGTTGCAACAGCACCTACCGTTTACGGTATTGAAACGAATCACATCAGTAAATGGCTTCTCCTCTTCAGGTTTCGTTGCAACAGCACCTACCGTTTACGGTATTGAAACCTTCCGATAGCTCTTTGCCATTCTCGATGAGTTTTTGTTTTGTTGCAACAGCACCTACCGTTTACGGTATTGAAACTGATAAAATTTGTCTAAAGATGTGAATAAATTGTCTAGTTGCAACAGCACCTACCGTTTACGGTATGCGCCGCAGAGTGTGAGGCAGCAGAGGCGCGAAGCGACGATGAGGCCCACACATTGCAAGTACCTGAACGAAGTGAGGGTAAAACGAAAGTGATAAGGAAATAGTGCTTACCGTTTACGGTATTGAAACTACGATTTCACCAGTAAAACGTTCATAACCACTAGCATATTGCAACAGTGCTTACCGTTTACGGTATTGAAACGTGATTTTAAAATCGATATCCTTTCTAAATCTAGTAGTTGCAACAGTGCTTACTGTTTACGGTATTGAAACTCTGTGAAGTTTTGTACAGCCCTTTCATATAAGTTAGGAGGTTGCAACAGTGCTTACCGTTTACGGTATTAAAATTTTATATCTAACATAAAACCCCGAGTGTAATTTAGTATTCACTCGGGGTTTTGTGTCTTAGTATTTTTGATTATCCGCGTATTATTGTTTTTAATATAATAATCGTATAGTTTAGTTGGATTTATATGCAGAATATAGTTCATTATATGGATTGCTTTTATTTTGTGTTTGTATACTGTGCAAAATTATATTTATATAATATTTTGTAAATCTTTATGGTAAAGATATTATATTTTAGAAAGTAGGTGAATATATGTTAGGTTTTATGCCTCCTCAAACAGAATGGGGACGTCGTATGCAGGCTTGGGGCATAGTTATGTTCTAGAGTAGTAAGTATATGGGGTCATTTAATATAAATCTGATTATCTATAATAATATTAAAAGAGCTTGATTGTATTGAACCGACCCCTTAATGTTAGACCAAAAATCTTAACGTTAAGGAGGTCGGTTTT